>ERZ772948.46-NODE-46-length-64788-cov-5.959325_pt1 | contig 64788 bp, 61 predicted proteins | sample MGYA00511945_ERZ772948 | MGnify/ENA primary metagenome ERZ772948 (study PRJEB29015, sample SAMEA2737927) | human oral metagenome | biome: human oral; feature: human-associated habitat; material: dental | place: China | collected 2141 ... | reverse complement strand
GTCAGGATTAAAAAGAATCGTAGGAGTAGTAGTTAAAAACGGTTCAACAATAGAAAATAATGGAACTATTCAAATTAATGCAGAAGAAGCGGTAGGATTGGCAGCTAAAGGGAACGCGACAGGTAGAAATATAGGAATAATTAAAAACTATGGAACATTGAATATAACAGGAGTTGGAGCTAGAGATAAAGTAATTCCAAGTGAAGGACAGGCTTTAGGTAAAGATATGGGTGGTGTAAAAATACACGCACCGGTAGGAGCATCTACAGCTACAATAAGTGTTAATGGAACTCCGGTAATTCCTGAATTAGCTACAAGTTCAGCAGAAGAGTATAAAGAAATGGAAGTTTCAACAATTGGAATGTACATAGATACTTCAAATAGAAGATTTACAAGACCTATAACAGGATTAAGCGAGTTAAGTTCATTGAGAAAGGCTGATTTAATTATAGGAAATGAGGCTGCTCAAAATACAACAGGTAAATATATTCAAGTAAGTCCTCAAATACTTGCACCATATAATCAGATGATTTTAACTAATCCTCAAATAGAAAAGTGGAGTATTTATTCCGGTTCATTGACTTGGATGGCGAGTGTTGCACAAAATCAGACAGACGGAACAATACAAAATGCCTATATGGCAAAAATTCCATATACAGAATGGGCAGGAGCAGATGAAACACCTGTAAATAAAACAGACACGTATAACTTTGCAGATGGATTAGAACAAAGATATGGCATAGAAGCACTTGGAAGCAGAGAAAATCAATTATTTCAAAAATTAAATGGAATTGGAAATAATGAAGAAGTATTATTATATCAAGCGATGGATGAAATGATGGGACACCAGTATGGAAATGTTCAGCAAAGAATCAATGCAACTGGAAACACTTTAGACAAAGAATTTAATCATTTACAAAAAAATTGGCAAAATCCATCTAAACAAAACAATAAAATCAAAGTATTCGGAATGAAAGATGAATATAAAACTGATACAGCAGGAATCATTGATTATACAAACAATGCTTACGGAGTGGCTTATGTTCACGAAAATGAAACAGTTAAATTAGGAAATTCAAGCGGATGGTATGCTGGAGCTGTGACAAATAGATTCAAATTCAAGGACATTGGACATTCAAGTGAAGATCAGACAATGCTTAAAGCCGGAGTATTTAAGACAATGTCGCCTAAGAAGGACTACAATGGAGCATTGCAATGGACAATCGGCGGAGATGTGTTTGCCGAAATTAACAACATGAAACGTAAATTTTTAGTTGTTGATGATGTATTTGAAGCCAAGTCAAATTATAATTCCTACGGTGCTGCACTGAAAACAGATTTAGGATACGACATAAGAATGAGCGAGAGAACACATTTAAGACCTTATGGAATGCTAAAAATGGAATATGGAAGATTTAACAGCATAAAGGAAGATTCAGGACAAATGAGATTAGAAGTGAAAGGGAACGACTATTTCTCTGTTAAGCCTGAAGTCGGAGTAGAGTTTAAATATGTACAGCCATTGGCAGTAAGAACTAATTTGACAGTTGGATTGACAGCCGCTTATGAAAATGAGCTTGGAAAAATTGGAGATGTCAATAATGAAGCTAGAGTTAGATATACGAATGCTGACTGGTTTGGAATTAGAGGGGAAAAGGAAGACAGAAGAGGGAACGGTAAATTTGATCTAAATATTGGAGTTGATAATACTAGATTTGGTGTTACGGTGAATGCTGGGTATGATACTAAGGGAAGTAATGTTCGTGGAGGTATTGGATTTAGAGCGATTTACTAAAATTTTAAAATTTGTTAAACTAATTTTTGAGAAGGAACATTGAAACTTAGGTTTTGGTGTTCTTTTTTGTAAAAAAAAATGAAAAAATAAAATTTTTATGATATAATTTATTAAATCATAAGTTTGTTTTTGGAGGTAAGTATGAAAAAAGTAATTTTAAGTTTGTCAATATTATTAAGTTTATCAAGTTTTGCACAAGAAAAATATCAAGTGGAAGTAGAACCAGCTGTAAAACTTAATCAAAGTATCCTTTCAGATTACAATTCTCAAATTGAAAAGGAAGTTGGCAGAATTTACTCAAAAGAGGAAATGTTTGGAATGATGAATAAAATGATGAATGGAGTTTTTGCTGGAAGTCAAAAAGATGGATCGAATCAGATGAAAGAAATGATGGGTTCTTTTTTTGGAGAGGATTATTTTTCTAAAATGGTGGATACAATGTATAAATATTACAAGATTGATATAGAAAAAATAGATTATATCAATGGAGAAAAAGCATATGTAAAAGTTAAATTGGGATTTCCTGTAAATACAGATGAAATGAGCATGGATAAGATGATTGAAAGATCTGGAGAAATGGCTGAAAAAATGGATAAAGCCTTTAAGAAAAAAACAGGAAAAACAATGGAAGAATATCAAAAATCAATTTCACAAAATGATGAAAAAGCTACGGAAAAATATTTTAAAACAATAGGCGAAATTCAATTAGAAATGATGGATCAAGAATTAGAACGAATTACAAAAAATGGAAAATATGTAGGAAGAAAAGAAATTTTGGAAGCTAATAAAAAGAATGGAAAATGGGTTATTGAAAATCCAAATTTTGGGTATTAGTGAGTTGAAATAGATTACTTATTGAAAGGGAAATAGGGAATTATGCATAGGGAAATAGAAAAAATGTACAAACAATTTAAAAAATTTATGGAAGAACATTCTACTGAAGAAATGAGCGAAAGTGAAATTCAAAAACTAATAGATGAATTTGAAAGACAATATAATGAAAGTACAATGAAAGGTGAAGAAGATAATTCTTTTGATGAAAGTGATTCTGAAAAGATTTATGACTATTTAGAAATGGCATTTGAAACAGAGGATGATAGTAAAAGGCTAAAATATGCAAAAGAAGTATTAAAAATGGATAAGGATAATTTGGATGCCGAATATTTGATAGCTAGTACAGATGCAAAAGATTCAATTGATATGTTAAATAGATTGGAAAAAATATTGAAGCATGGAAATGAAATAGTGGAGCGGGAAGGTTTCATGAATGAAGAAAATATTGGGGAGTTCTGGGAAATAGTTGAAACTCGGCCATATATGAGGATAAAACAAAGCTATGCAGAAATTTTGGCAGAAAATGGAATGATGAAAAAAGCCGTTAAAGAATATGAAGAAATACTAAAATTAAATGAAAATGACAATCTGGGAGTCCGATTTAGATTGATGTCACTTTATGCTTTTTTTGAAGATGAAGAAAATGCATTAAAACTTTACAAAAAATATAATGGACAAAATTCAGTACAGATGTTGCTTCCAATTTCAGTTCTTTATTTTAAAAAGGGAGAATTTACCAAATCATTAAATTATTTGAAAAAAATTGAGAAAAATGTAAAAGGATTGAAAAAATTCTTTAAAGATATGATGAATGAAAGAGGAGAATTTTATCTTAATCAATTAAGCAGTATGGGATATAGACCATTTTCAACTGATGAACTTATATTATCAATGACAGAGAATGATTATTTATTTTTGACTGCAAGTTCGTTTGTTGAATGGGCTTATGAGAAATTAGGGAAGAAAACTGGAGGGAAATCGAAAAAGGTTGTGAAGTTGAAGAAGTAAATTAGTTGAATGATAAATAGAGTTTAGGAAAAAGATAGATTTTATTAGATTTTGTTGTTTTATGCGAAGAGGAAATAATATTTATAGGATCTCTAGAAATATTATGAAACAAAAATAATTGTCAAAAATTCCAAAATATAGTACAATTATGAGGCGGAGGGAGAAAATGCACATGTTAAAAATTTGGGAGATAATTATTTTATTCATTACAACTATAGATTATCTGATGAAGATAATAAAATGGATTATCAAAATGATTAGGAGGTTTAAAGGGGAATAATTCCCTGACTCCCTCCCTTCTATTTAATCAAAGGAGAGTGCTGAATATGGAATGGATTAGGGTAGCAACGATTATATTATGTATTGTAAAAACAATAGAATTTAGTTATCGATTTTTAAAGTGGATAAAAAAATAAGAGCAGTAACGCTCTTATTTTTCACACATGTTTTTATTTGGTAATTAATTATAAAATATTTTTGCAGAAATGTCAATAGACAAATTATTTTTTAAGGATATTAAATAAAAAATTTATAAATACTGAAAAAGTGGAGGAGAAAAAACAATGATTAAGGAATATAATCCTAATGAAATTGAGAAAAAATGGCAAGATAAATGGGCTGAAAAAGATGTTTTTAAGTCTGAAAATAAATCCGATGGGAAAGAGAATTATTATGTGCTTGAGATGTTTGCGTATCCGTCAGGGAAATTGCATGTTGGGCATTTGAGAAATTATGCGATTGGTGATGCGATTGCTAGATATAAGAAAATGAAAGGGTTTAATGTGTTGCATCCATTTGGATGGGATAGTTTTGGGTTACCTGCGGAAAATGCGGCGATTGATCATGGGGCTCATCCTGGAAAATGGACTAAAGCGAACATTGACAACATGAGAAGACAGTTGAAACTTATGGGTCTTTCTTATGATTGGGATAGAGAACTTAGCACTTATACTCCAGAGTATTACAAATGGAATCAAAAATTCTTTATTGAAATGTATAAAAAAGGATTGGTTTATAAGAAAAAATCTTTTGTAAACTGGTGTCCTGATTGTAATACGGTTTTAGCGAATGAACAAGTTGAAGATGGGAAATGCTGGAGACATAGTAAAACTGATGTTATTCAAAAGGAATTGTCGCAATGGTATTTTAAAATAACTGATTATGCTGAAGAATTGCTTACAGGGCATGAAGAACTTAGAGGACATTGGCCTGAACAAGTTTTGACTATGCAAAAAAACTGGATTGGAAAATCAACTGGATCTGAAGTTGACTTTATTTTAGATTACAAATTTGAAAATAATGGACATACGCATTTGAAATTGAATGACAAGGGAGAAGTTGTAATTTCTGTGTTTACGACAAGACCTGATACGCTTTATGGAGTTACTTATGCAACTGTTGCACCAGAACATCCGTTGGTTGAGGAAGTTATTTTGAAGGAAAATCCTGGTATTAGAGAAAAAGTTGAAGCAATGAGAAACGAGGATAAAATCGCTCGTACAGCAGAAGATAAGGAAAAAGAAGGAGTATTTTCTGGACTTTATGTGATTAATCCTGTAAATGGTGAAAAAGTGCAGTTGTGGGTTGCAAATTATGTGTTGATGGATTATGGGACAGGAGCTGTTATGGCGGTACCTGCACATGATGAAAGAGATTTTCAATTTGCTAAGAAATATAACTTGGATTTGAAAATTGTTGTAAATCCTGTTGACAAAAATGGAAATTTAGAAGAAGTTTCTGTTGAAAAATTGGAAAATGCTTTAACAGTTCCAGGAGTATTAGTGAATTCAGAAGAATTTAACGGATTAAATAGTAATGAAGCAAAAGAGAAAATTACTGAAAAATTGGAAAAAATTGGGCTTGGTAAGAAAACTGTAAATTATAGACTTCATGATTGGTTGATTAGTAGACAAAGATATTGGGGAACTCCGATTCCTGTAATTTATGATGAAGATGGGAATATTTACTTGGAAGAAGAAGAAAACTTGCCTGTGAAACTTCCTACTGATATTGAATTTAATGGGAAAGGAAATCCGCTTGAAACTTCAGAAGAGTTTAAGGATGTGATTTTGCCGAATGGGAAAAAAGGTAGAAGAGAAACTGATACGATGGATACTTTCGTTGACTCGTCTTGGTACTATTTGAGATATTTGGATTCTCATAATGCGGATAAGCCATTTGAAAAAGCGGACGCAGATGCTTGGACACCTGTAAATCAATATATTGGTGGAATTGAACATGCGGTAATGCACTTGCTTTATGCGAGATTTTTCCATAAATCACTTAGAGATTTGGGATATGTTGACACAAATGAGCCGTTTAAAAAATTGTTGACGCAAGGAATGGTTTTAGGGCCTTCATTCTATTCGCAAAATGAGAGAAGATACTTATTCCCAAGAGAAGCTGAATTTAAAGATGGAAAAGCGTTCTCGATTGAAACAGGGGAAGAATTAGTTACAAAAGTAGAAAAAATGAGTAAATCAAAAAATAATGGAGTTGATCCTGAAGAAATCGTGAAAGAATACGGAGCCGACTCTTCAAGAGTGTTTACATTATTTGCTGCACCGCCTGAAAAAGAATTGGAATGGAACATGAACGGACTTGCAGGGGCATACAGATTTATAAACAGATTGTATTTATTAGTTTCTGGAACTGTAGAATTTTCTGACCATAATGCGAAATCAGCAAATCATTATGGAGTTGAATTAAAAAATAGAAATCAAAAAGATGAAGAAATTCAAAAGAAATTGCATCAAACAGTTAAAAAAGTTACAGAAAGCATCGAAGATGATTTCCACTTCAATACCGCAATTGCAGCTGTTATGGAATTGTTAAACGACATGACGACTTACAAGCAAGAAGTAATTGATAAAGACAATATATCTTCAGAAAGCAAAAAAATCTGGCGTGAAGTATTGGAAAAAACAATCTTGTTAATCGCACCATTTGCACCACATGTAGCTGATGAATTGTGGGCTTATTTAGGAAATAAAACATTCACTTTTGAAGAAGGATGGCCAAAATATGACGAAGAATTGACAAAAGACCATACTTTCAATTTGGTAATCCAAGTAAACGGAAAAGTGAGAGACATGGTTTCAGCTCAAATTGGTATTTCAAAAGATGACGCTGAAAAACTTGCGTTGGAATCAGAAAAAGCTAAGAAATTTATTGATGGAAAAGAAGTTGTGAAAGTGATTGTTGTGCCTAATAAGTTGGTTAATGTTGTTGTGAAAGGGTAGGATATATTTTTAAATAAAAGGGGGAGTTTGAAATATTATGCGTAGTAAAGGTTTTTTATAGTGAAAAATAAAAGGGAGGAAGAAAATAAAAAATGAATTTGATAAGTCTTTTTTCAGGGGCTGGAGGTCTAGATTTAGGATTTGAAAAAGCAGGATTTGATATTTTAGTAGCTAATGAGTACGATAAAACAATATGGGAGACATATGAAAAAAATCATAAAGCATATTTGATAAAAAAAGATATTGCAAAAGTTTCTTCAGATGAGTTTCCTAGCAATATAGAAGGAATTATAGGTGGACCGCCTTGTCAATCTTGGAGTGTGGGAGGTTCGTTGAGAGGAATTGATGATCCTAGAGGGAAACTGTTTTATGAATATATAAGAATTTTAAAAGATAAAAAGCCATTATTTTTTTTAGCGGAAAATGTAAGTGGAATGATGGCAAAAAGGCATAATAAAGCAGTTAAGGAAATAATAGAAAAATTTGAAAAAATAGGATATAATGTTCAAATATTTCAAGTAAATGCTAGTGATTATGGGGTGGCACAGGATAGAAAAAGGGTTTTTTATATTGGATTCAAAAAGGAATTAGAAGTAAATTTTGAATTTCCGAAACCTTATGATTTTAAATTGACTTTAAAGGATATAATATATGATTTAAAAGAAACGCCAATAAAAGCCTTAGAAAAAAATAAAGCGAATAAGGAAAAATGTATTTATCCTAATCATGAATATTATTTAGGATCATATTCTACAATTTTTATGAGTAGAAATAGGGTGCGACAATGGGATGAACAAGCTTTTACTGTTCAAGCTTCTGGAAGACAATGTCAATTACATCCACAAGCACCTGTAATGCCTAAAATAGAGAAAGATAAAAATATTTTTGCTAAAGGCTACGAACGCTTGTATAGAAGATTGACAGTTAGAGAGTGTGCTAGGATACAAGGATTTCCAGATGATTTTTTATTTTATTATGATAATATAAATGATGGTTATAAAATGATTGGAAATGCTGTACCTATTAATCTTGCTTATGAAATTGCTAAAAAGATAAGAGAAGTATTGGAAAAGAAAGAGAGAAGTAAAATTAATGAGTAGTAAAAGCAATAATCAGGGAAGAGCATATGAGTATGTATTTTTAAATGTTTTATTTGATGAAATATCTAAAATTAGAGAAGTTTGGATTGAGAAAAATAGTAGTTTTTTAGCTTCCGAAAAAGCTTGGGAAACTTTATCAGAAGAAGAAAAAAAAATATATAAGTTAAGTGCTTTAACAGGAGTAAATACTATTTTAGATTTAGAACCATTAATTTTTGAGAAAAATAATGATACATTGAATCTAAAAATTCAAGCTGATGATAATGGAAAAAAAGAGGATGTAAGAGATATAATAATTATGAGAGAAAATGTTAATTGGGAAATAGGGTTAAGTTTAAAACATAATCATTTTGCTGTAAAGCATAGCAGATTATCTAAAAAATTAGATTTTGGAAAAAAATGGTATAATATTTCTTGTTCAGAAGAATACTGGAAAAGAGTGAAACCAATTTTTGATTTTTTAGAAGAAGAAAAAAGAAAGAAAACTCTTTGGAAAGAAATAATAAATAAAGATAAAGATGTATATTTTCCATTGTTGGAAGCTTTTAAAATAGAAATTTTAAAACAAAATAAAGAAGAAATTGGATTATTAGAAAATATGTTAAAATACTTATTAGGAAAGTTTGATTTTTATAAAGTTATTAGTATTGATACTAAAAGAATTACAAGAGTGCAAAGTTATAACTTATATGGCACATTAAATCAAGAAGGGGTATATAAAAAAAGAAAAATAGAAATACCAATTGTTATTTTACCGAACAGAATAGTTAGTCTGGATTTTAAACCAGGTAGTCTAAATACTTTGGAACTGTATTTAAATAATGGTTGGCAATTTACATTTAGAATACATAATGCTTCTTCTGAAGTGGAAACAAGTTTAAAATTTGATATTCAAATTGTAGGAATGCCAACTTCAATAATTTCAATAGATTCTAAATGGAAAATGTAAAATAAAAAGAATAAAAATGGAAAAAATAAGAGGCGATATTAAAATGACTAAAATTGCAGTGACTGGAGTGACAGGACATTTAGGTGGAATTGTTTCAAAATTATGTAAGAAAAATGGAATAGAAGTTAGAAACTTGGCTAGAAATAAAGAAAAGGCTGAAAAAATGGGATTTTCTAATGTTTTTAAGTCGAGTTATGATAAATCAGAAGAAACTGTGAAAGCGCTAGAGGGAATTGATGTTCTTTTTATGGTGTCTGGTTCGGAAAATCCTAATCGAGTTCAGCAACATAAGGATTTTATTGATGCGGCTAAAATGGCAAAAGTTTCGCACATTGTGTATCTTTCGTTTTACAATGCTTCAAAAAATTCTGTATTTACATTGGGAAGAGATCATTATGCTACCGAAGAGTATATTAAAGAAAATGGGTTTAAATATACATTTTTGAGAGATAATTTTTATGCGGATTTTTTTGTAGATATGTGCAGAGAATATGGAGAAATAAAAGGACCTGCGGGGAATGGGAAAGTCTCTGTTGTAGTTCGTTCAGATGTTTCGGAAGTTGTTGCTAAAATTTTGGAAAATCCAAAAAAATGGGAAAATCAAACTTTGAATATGACAGGGCCTGAAGAACTTACAATGAATGAAATTGTAAAAATTGTGAGCGAATATTTTGGAAAAGAAATTAAGTATATTGATGAAACTGTGGAAGAAGCTTACGAAAGTCGTAAAATTTGGAAAGCTGAGCAATGGGAATATGATTCTTGGGTTTCGACTTATACTGCGATCGCTCAAGGTGAACAATCTGGTATTTCTTTTGACATTGAGAAAGTTTTAGGGCGTAAAGCTACTTCGCTTTCAGAATATTTGGAAAAATTATAAGGAAAATATGAAATTATTTAATAAATTTAACAAGGAGTTTTTAACTCTTTGTTATAGAATAAATATTTTTTTGACAAAATAAAGAGTCGGCATTGAAGCTGGCTTTTTATTATATTATAAAATTTATTTTATAATATTAAATAAAAGAAAGAAATTATATTTTATATTATTTTTTAATAGAGTATTTTAATCTCTTGCAAAGAAATTTGTAACCAATTTGTAGTTTAAATGGGAATAGTTTAGGGTAGAAGTTTATGGAAGAAAAAATTAATTATGGAAGGAGAAAAAAATGACATTACAGCAGTTAAAATATGTAGTTACAGTCGCTGAAAAAGGGACATTGAGTGATGCTGCAAAAGAACTTTTTGTTTCTCAACCAGCACTGACTAAGGCTATAAAAGAATTGGAAGATGAAATGAATATATCAATTTTTAACAGAACAAATAAGGGAGTGATTGTTTCTCTTGAGGGAGATAGATTTTTGGGGTATGCAAGGCAGGTTTTGGAGCAGACAGATTTATTGGAGGAAGAGTATAAGAAGGGAAATAAGATAACTCGGCATTTTTCAGTGTCTGCACAGCATTATTCGTTTGCAGTAAATGCTTTCGTGGATGTGATTAAGAAGTTTGGGGAAAATAAGTACGATTTTACGCTTAGGGAAACACAGACTAATGAAATTATTGAAGATGTGAGCAAGAGAAAAAGTGAAATTGGAATTTTGTACACTTCAGGAGCGAATAAAACTGTGATTGAGAAAATGATAAAAAGAAATAATCTGAAATTTATTGAATTATTTACTGCAAAGCCGCATGTTTTTATCAGTTTTAATCATCCTTTGGCAAAAAAGGAAAGCATTAGTCTCGAAGACTTGAAGGAATATCCGTATTTGTCGTTTGAGCAAGGGGATTACAATTCGTTTTATTTTTCAGAAGAAATACTTAGCACGATTGACAGGGATAAAAATATAAAAGTGAGAGATAGAGCGACTTTGTTTAATTTGGCAGTTGGGCTTAATGGGTATACTGTGAGTACAGGGATAATCAGTAAAGAGCTGAATGGGGAAAATATTATTGCAAGACCACTGGAAGTTGATGAATATATGAAAGTTGGGATTATAATGCAGAAAAATACCAAACTTAGTGTTTATGGGAAAGTTTATGTTGAGGCTTTGAAGGAGCATTTGAAATATACGGAAATTTTGTAAAGTTTTTAAAAATTATTTTGGAAAAAACTAAAATAAAGAAAAAAAAGACTGGATTAGAATTGTAAATTTTAGTGCAGTTTTTTTTATAAAAAAAAATGATATAAATAAAAGTTATAGCAAACCAAAAAATAAATATATTTTACAGAAATAATATATTTGTATATAATAATTTTATCAAAAATAATTAGAAATATTACTAGTGTAACAAATAGATAAAGGAGATAAATTATGAAAACGGCGATTATTGGATACCCTAGAATTGGGGAGAATAGAGAATTAAAATTTGCGATAGAAAAATATTGGAGAAATGAAATTACAGAGAATGAACTTTTGGAAATAGCGGAAAAGCTTAGAAAAGACCAGTGGTTAAAACAGAAGGAAGAAAAAATTTCATTTGTTCCGGGAAATACATTTTCATTTTATGATGGAATACTGGATACAATAATTTTATTGAATGCGCTTCCAAAACATTATAAAGATTTAGGATTGAATGAACTGAATACATATTTTGCAATTGCGAGAGGTTATCAAGGGGAAAAAGGAGATGTAAAAGCTCTTTCAATGAGAAAATGGTACAATACCAATTATCATTATATGGTTCCTGAACTAGATGATTATGCAGAGATTAAATTAAATGCAGATAAGATATTTAATGAACTTGAGGAAGCTAAAAAATTAGGAGTGAACACTCATCCGTCAGTAATTGGACCATTTACATTTTATAAATTGGCTAAAACAACTGGAAATAAAGAGAAAAAAGAATATTTAACTGATATTGTAAATGTTTATGTGGAATTGTTGAAAAAATGTAATGAAAAAAATATCGATTGGATTCAAATTGAAGAACCGCAATTAGTAACAGATCAGACAGAGGAAGATATAAAATTGTTTGAAGAAATTTATACAGAAATTTTGAAGAATAAGAAAGATGTAAAAGTATTGCTTCAAACATATTTTGGAGATGTGAGAGATTGCTACAAGACAATAACAAAATTTGATTTTGATGGGATAGGTCTTGATTTTGCTGAAGGAAGACAAACTGAGAAATTAATAGCTGAAAAGGGATTTCCAAAAGATAAAATATTATTTGCAGGAATTGTAAACGGGAAAAATATTTGGAAATGTGACTATAAAAAAGTTTTAAATATATTGAATAATTTAAAAGGAAAAGTTGAAAATATAGTAATAACGACATCTTGTTCACTGCTTCATGTGCCTTATACTTTGAGAAATGAAAAAAAATTATCAGAAAATATATTAAGATATTTCTCGTTTGCTGAGGAAAAATTATCAGAATTAAAAGAGTTGGGAGAATTGAGTCAAGTTCTTTGGAAAAATTCGCTGGAAAAAGTACAGGAAAATGAATTTTATGTAAAAAACCAAAAAATTATAACTTCTGAAAAAGGAATGGAAGATAAGGAAGTCAGAGATACGGTTAAAAAATTGGAAGATAGTGATTTTGTAAGAGAGGGAGCAAGAAAGGAAAGACAGAAAATTCAAAGGGAAGAGTTGAATATTCCTTTACTTGCAACAACTACAATAGGTTCTTTTCCGCAAACAAAGGAAGTGAAGCTAAATAGAAGCAAATTTAGAAAAGGTGAAATTAGCAAAGAAGAATATGATAAAAATGTATTTAACTTCATAAAAGAATGTATTGAATTGCAGGAAAAAATTGGACTTGATGTGCTTGTGCATGGAGAGTATGAAAGAAATGACATGGTTGAATTTTTTGGAGAAAATCTGGCAGGATATATATTTACAGAAAAAGCATGGGTTCAGTCTTATGGAACAAGATGTGTAAAACCGCCAATAATTTTTGGAGATGTGAAAAGAACAAAACCAATTTCAGTTCTATATTCTGAATATGCTCAAAAATTAACTGAAAAACCTGTTAAAGGAATGCTTACAGGACCTGTAACAATACTGAACTGGTCATTTCCAAGAGAAGATATTTCACTAAGCGAAATGGCATTTCAAATTGGACTTGCCATACGAGAAGAAGTATTGGATTTAGAAAAAGCAGGAATAAAAATAATTCAGATAGATGAAGCTGCACTTAGGGAAAAATTACCGTTAAGAAAAGAAGATTGGCATAAAGAATACCTTGATTGGGGATTGAAGGCATTTAGACTTTGCCATAGTGGAGTAAAAGTGGATACGCAGATTCATACACATATGTGCTACAGCCAATTTGAAGATATAATAAAAGACATTGACAATATGGATGCCGATGTTATAACATTTGAAGCTTCAAGATCAAAATTGACAATTCTTGATTTCCTAAAAGAAAATAACTTTGAAACAGAGGTAGGTCCTGGAGTTTATGATATTCATTCTCCTAGAGTACCTTCAGTTGAAGAAATTGTAGCAGCTTTAGAAATAATGGTTAAAAAAATTGGAAAAGAAAAATTATGGATAAATCCTGATTGCGGATTAAAGACAAGAGGAATTACAGAAACTGTAAAAAGTTTGGAAAATCTTGTTGAAGCTACAAAAATTGTGAAAAGTAGATTATAGAAATATTATTAAAAAAGTAAAAAATGTAAAAAAAAACAAAAATATAATAAATTTATAAATAAAGGAGTTGATAAATATGTGTACAATAAATGCACCTCATAGACATGATACAGTAGGAAGCTTTTTAAGACCTGAAAGATTGAAAAAGGCTAGAAATGATTTTGAAAAGGGGAAAATTGACAAGGAAGAATTGACAAAAATTGAGAATGAAGAAATTAAAAAAATTGTGGATAAGCAAATTGAACTTGGATATACAAGTGTTACTGATGGAGAGTTTAGACGAAGTTACTGGCATTTGGATTTCTTCTGGGGATTTAATGGAATTGGACATATTCACGCTGATAAGGGATATGAATTTAATGGAGTTGTAACTCGTGATGATACTGCGATTGTTACTGGAAAAATTAGTGGGGAAAATCATCCGTTTGTAAAGCATTTTATATTTTTGCGAGATTTGGTAAAAGATAAAAAAGGTGTGGAAGCTAGATTTACGATACCAGCTCCAGCACAGTTTTATGCGGAATTAGTAAGGGAAGATAAGCATGTTGAGGCACTTCTTAAAGTTTATCCTGATTTTAAAGGATTAGAAGATGATATTGTAAATGCTTACAAAACAGTAATAAATGATTTGTATAATGAAGGGCTTAGAACTTTGCAGATTGATGACTGTACTTGGGGATGTCTTGTAGATGACAATTTCATTGCTTCATTTATTGAAAAAAGTGACAGGGATAAGGAAGTTATTAGGCGTGAATTTGCAGAAAGATTTTTAAATATAAATAATAGAGTATTTCAAAATAATCCAGAAGATTTGGTAATTAATACGCATGTTTGTCGTGGAAATTATGCTTCGACTTGGTTTGGACAAGGTGGATATGACAAAATTGCTGATGAACTTTTTGGAAAAGAAGATGTGAACGCTTATTATTTGGAATTTGATACCGAAAGAGCTGGAACTTTTGAATCACTTGCAAAAGTTTCTGGGGATAAAAAAGTTGTATTGGGACTTATAACTTCTAAAAATCCTACTTTGGAGGAAAAGGAAACTGTAATCGCTCGTATAAAAGAGGCTTCAAAATATGTTCCGCTAGATAGACTTTATTTAAGTCCACAGTGTGGATTTGCTTCAACAGAGGAGGGAAATCATCTTACAGAAGAACAGCAATGGGCAAAGCTTAGATTTATTAAGGAAGTTGCTGATGAAGTATGGGGAGAAAAATAATAAAAGAAAATTATTTAGAAAAGTGTGCTATTTGTCACACTTTTTTTAGTGAAAATATGATAAAATAATTTTGTTAATCAAAATATTTTGTTTGATAAAAAAGAAAATAAGGAGTCAAAAAAATGAAAGAGGAATTTAAGAGCAAGTATAATTTGAGTGGAAAAACTGTAATAGGAGATGTTATTAAGAAATATCCTTATATTAAGGAATATATGCCGATGATTTCTCCAGAATACAAAAAACTTCTGGATCCTGTTCAATATATGATGATGTCTAAAATAGCAAATCTTAATATGATAGCAGAACGTGGGGAATTGGAACTTGATTATTTAATTATGCTGATGGAAGCTAAGATTGATGAAGAAGAAAATAAAAAGAAATAAATTTTTAAAATAAGAAAGCATCTGTTTTGATGAAAATCATTCAGATGTTTTTTTATAAAAAAATGGTGCGAGTGACGGGAGTCGAACCCGTACGGCTACTGCCACTACCCTCTGAAAATAGCATGTCTACCAATTCCATCACACTCGCATAGAATATTAAATTTTTATAAATATTATTATAATGGTGCGAATGACGGGATTTGAACCCGTACGACCAGGAGTCACTACCCCCTCAAGATAGCGTGTCTACCAGTTCCACCACACTCGCATATTAAAAATTTTTTAATTTAAATTATTGAACTCTAAAAGCATTATACATTCAAAATTTAAAAATGTCAATTATAAATTAAAAAAAATGAGTAAAAAATTTGATTTTGTGCTACAATATGGATATGAAATAAATTTAAAAAAAGTTTTTGAAGGAGATGAATATGGAGAAAGCTGAAACGTTAATAGAAATTAACAATCTTATTACGAGTTTTCGGATAAAAGATGAATATTTTCCAGCTGTTGACAATGTTTCATTGAAACTTGGAAGAAATGAAATACTGGCAATAGTGGGAGAATCGGGATGTGGGAAAAGTACGCTTGCTACTTCCATTATTGGACTTCATAATCCGAATAACACTAAGCTGGAGGGAGAAATAAATTTTGAAGGTAGAAATCTTTTGAAAATTGGGGAGGAGGAATATAACAAGATTCGTGGGAATAAAATTGGGATGATATTTCAGGATCCATTGTCGGCTCTTAATCCGCTTATGAGGATTGGAGATCAGATTGAAGAGGGGATGATTTATCATACTAAACTATCTAAGAAGGAAAGGGAAGAACGTGTACTTGAGCTGTTAAATCACGTTGGAATAAAAAATGCTGAACGTATAGCAAGACAATTTCCACATGAATTATCGGGAGGAATGCGGCAAAGGGTTATAATTGCAATAGCGCTTTCATGTAAGCCTGAAGTTATTATAGCTGATGAGCCAACAACGGCACTAGATGTTACAATTCAGGCACAGATACTGGATTTGCTAAAAACTTTGCAAAGTGAGATAAATGCTGGGATTATATTAATTACTCATGATCTGGGTGTAGTTGCAGAAATGGCAGACAGAGTGGCGGTTATGTATGCTGGAGAAATTGTAGAAATTGCCAATGTGAAAGAATTGTTTGACAATCCAAAGCACCCTTATACAAGATCACTTTTAAGTTCGATTCCACAGCTTGACAGCGAAAATGAAAAGTTGCATGTAATTAAGGGAATTGTTCCATCAATAACTAAAATGGAGAGAACAGGCTGCCGATTTTCTAAAAGAATCCCTTGGATAAAGGAAAATGAACATGAAAAAAATCCAAAGCTGCATGAAGTTGAAGAAGGGCATTTTGTAAGATGCACCTGCTGGAAAAACTTTCATTTTGAGAAGTAAATTTTAAAAGTAAAAAAATTTTAAAAATTTAGAGAGGAAAAAATAGAAATATGAGTTTTATTGAAGTAAAAGACTTAAAAGTTCATTATCCTATTCGTGGAGGATTTTTTAATAAGATAATTGATTATGTTTATGCTGTAGATGGAGTCAGTTTTACTATTGAAAAAGGAAAGACTTATGGACTTGTGGGAGAATCGGGATCTGGAAAGTCTACAATTGGAAAGGCGATAATTGGGCTGGAAAAAATAAAAAGTGGAAAGATTATTTATGAGGGAAGGGAAATTGACAGAAAATTTAGAAATAGAAGAAGTGAATATAATAGAAATGTGCAAATGATATTTCAAGATTCGTTATCCAGCTTAAATCCTAAGAAAAGAGTAATTGATTTAATTTCAGAACCTTTGAGAAATTTTGAAAATTTGACGCCAGATGAAGAAAAAAGGAAAGTATCGGAACTGCTGGAAATTGTAGGAATGAACAGAGAAGATATTTTTAAATATCCGCATGAATTTTCTGGCGGGCAAAGACAAAGGCTAGGGATTGCACGGGCTGTTGCGACAAAGCCTAAGCTGATTATTGCAGATGAGCCTGTATCAGCACTTGATTTGTCAGTTCAAGCACAAGTTTTGAATTATATGAAGGACATTCAGGAGCAGTTTGGGCTTAGCTATCTTTTTATTTCTCATGATTTGGGAGTTGTAAAGCATATGTGTGACTATATGTTTATAATGTATCACGGAAGATTTGTGGAAACTGGAGAGAAAAATGATATTTACAAAAATCCTGAACACTTTTATACAAAGCGGCTAATTGCGGCGATTCCAGAAATACATCCAGAAAAACGGACAGAAAATAAAAGAAGGCGGCTAGAAATTGAAAGGGAATATTTAGCAAATGAAAAAAAATATTATGATGAAAATGGACGTGTCTTTGATCTGAAAAAATTGACAGATACACATTTTGTTGCTTTTAAAGATAAAAATTTGAGAAATAATGAAAATAGTGAAAAAGGAGGCAAATAATCAATGTGGAAAACAGTTTTAAGAAGAATACTTGTTATGATACCGCAATTATTCATACTTAGTGTATTAATCTTTATTTTGGCAAAACTTATGCCAGGAGATCCATTTACTGGGCTGATTACACCGCAAACTGATCCTGCGGCACTTGAAGAATTGCGAAGAAAGGCAGGATTACTCGATCCTTGGCATATTCAGTATGTGAGATGGCTAAAAAATGCCGTTTCTGGAAATCTGGGAATGAGCTACACTTATAATGTTCCTGTAAAGACACTTATTGGGGAACGTGCAGTAAATACTTTTATTTTGTCACTGCTTAGCCTTGTTCTGACATATTGCATTGCAATACCGCTTGGAATGTTTGCTGGACGTTATCAGAACTCAATGCTTGACAAATTTGTTACATTTTATAATTATGTGAGCTATGCGATTCCGACTTTTGTGCTTTCGCTTATAATGATCTGGTTTTTTGGATACACGCTTGGATGGTTTCCAACAACTGGATCGGTGACAGCTGGACTTCATACTGGAACTTTTGGTCAGATTCTTGACAGGATTTATCATATAATATTGCCTGCAATTACATATGCATTGCTGGGAACAACTTGGATTGTGCAGTATTTGAGAAATGAAGTAATTGATGCTAAGAATTTGGATTATGTAAAAACGGCGAAAAGTAAGGGAGTGCCTGAAAATAAGGTTTATTCTAGACATATTTTCAGAAATTCGATTTTACCAATTGCGGCTTTTTTTGGTTATTCGATAACAGGACTTCTGGGAGGTTCAATTTTTATTGAAAAAATATTCAGTTATCCTGGAATGGGAGGATTGTTTGTAAATTCAATTATAACACGGGATTACAGCGTTGTTACTGCATTAATATTGCTTTTTGGATTTTTAACATTGCTTGGAAGTTTGCTTTCAGATATTATTCTTAGCATTGTTGATCCTAGAATTAGAATAGAGTAGGTGGTGAAGGAATGTCTAATAATGAAATTTTAAAGGGAAATAATAGAAAAACAGAAGATTTTGAAAATATTAAGAAAAGTGATAACAAGCCAACTGGAATTAGTGTTATTACAAGGGAAATACTAAAGGATAAACTGGCACTTGCTTCGCTTATTATTCTTGTAATCCTTTTTGGAATAATTTTTATTGGATCGCTTTTTGCAAATCAGGATGAAATTATGAAAATAAGTCTGCTTGATAAGTATGCCATTCCAATGAAAGAGGGATTTTGGCTAGGTTCTGACTCTGGAGGACGTTCAATACTTGGACAGCTTATACTAGGAGCGAGAAATTCGATTATTATTGGTTTTGCAATAACTATTTTAACTTCAGGAATTGGGATATTTTTAGGTTTAATAGCAGGATATTATGGGAAATGGGTGGATAATGTAATAATGAGAATTATTGACTTTATTACAATTTTACCGACACTTATGATAATTATTGTATTTGTTACAATTGTCCCGAAATATACAATTACAACTTTTGTTCTTATAATGAGTGCATTTTACTGGGTTGGATCAGCACGTCTTATTAGAAGTAAGGCACTTTCAGAAAGTAAAAAAGACTATGTTTTAGCTTCAAAAACTATGGGAACAAAGGATTTGACAATAATTTTCAGAGAAATACTGCCTAATTTAAGTTCAATTATAATTGTAGAATTGACATTGGGATTTGCTGGAAATATTGGGATTGAAACAGGGCTTAGCTTTCTGGGATTTGGTTTGCCGCTTTCTACACCAAGTCTTGGGACATTAGTTGGTTATGCAGCAGATCCCGAGGTGCTGTCGACAAAATTGTGGATATGGCTTCCAGCTTCAATATTGATTTTGATTATGATGCTTTGCATAAATTACGTTGGTCAGGCTTTAAATAGGGCAGCTGATGCAAAACAAAGAAGAGGATAAAAATTTTAGGAAAAGGAGAGTTGACTATGAAAAAATGGAAGTTGACAATAATATTTTTAGTGTTAATATTCGCAATGTCGTGCAGTCCAGGTAAAAAGAGAAGTGAAATGCCTGGCGCAAAACTGAATTTATCATTATTTCCAATAAAAACGTCAAATAATGAGCCTGCAATAGAAGGTGGAACTTTACAAGTGGCAATAGTAAAGGATGACCCGCTTGTTGGAGTTTTTAATGAAGTGCTTTATACAGATGGTTATGATGGCGATATTATTTCAACATTTTTAAGTTCAGGAATATTTGAAGTTGATGAAAATTTTGAAATAACAGATACAGGAGCTGCCACTCTTAAAGTTGATGCTCAAAATAAAAAGGCAATAATAAAAATAAAGGATGGAATTAAATGGTCGGATGGACAGCCTTTGACTGCCGATGATGTAATTTATGCCTATGAAGTTGTGGGAAATAAGGATTATCCAGGTGTGAGATATACAGAGGAAAGTCAAAAAATCGTTGGAATGAAGGAATACCATAGTGGAAGCGCCAAAAATATTTCAGGAATAAAAAAAATAGATGATAAAACAGTGGAAATTTCATTCTCGCAATTGGGACAAAGTATCTATGCAGTTGGAAATGGTTTAATTGGAAATGCATTACCGAAGCATTATTTAAAGGATGTGCCAATAAAAGACTTGATTTCATCGGATAAAATCAGGGTAAAACCAGTAACATTAGGGCCATATAACCTTACGAAAGTTTCACGTGGAGAAAGTCTGGAATTTACGGCAAATCCATATTATTACAGAGGAAAGCCTAAAATTAACAAGGCAATATTGCAAGTGGTAAATTCACAATCTATAGTAGCGGCATTAAAGACTGGGAAATATGATTATGTAATGAGTATGCCTGATTCTCTGTATAATAATTATAAGGATTTGAAAAATATTGAAACTTTGGGGCAACAGGATTTGTATTATTCGTATCTGTCATTTAAATTAGGTCATTATGACAAGGCAAAAGGAGAAAATGTGACAGATCCAAATGCCAAGATGGCAGATGTGAGATTGCGGCAAGCTCTTGCTTATGGTATAAATGTTGAAGAAATAGCGCAGGCATTTTATTTTGGATTAAGACAGGAAGCGACTTCATCAATTCCCCCTGTTTTTAAAAAATATTTTCCAAAGGATTTAAAGGGTTATCCGTATAATCCTGAAAAGGCAAAGCAATTACTGGATGAAGCGGGATATAAGGATGTGAACGGAGATGGATACCGTGAAGATAAAAATGGAAAACCTTTTGAAATAAAGATGGCATTTATGTCTGGCGGAGATGTGGCAGAGCCGCTTGCGCAAAATTATATTCAAAGCTGGAAAAAAATAGGAATAAAAGCCGTTCTTACATCAGGAAGATTACTGGCTTTCCAAAATTTTTATGAAAAAGTGGAAGGAGATTCTAAAGATATAGATGTATTTTTTGGAGCATGGGGAGTTGGGACAACCCTAGATCCAACTAGTTCAGCAGGAAGAAAGTCTCAACTTAATTATTCACGTTTCGTATCAGAAGAAAACGATAGACTAATGGCAGAAATATTAGGTGAAAAATCATTGACAGTTCCAAATTATAAAGCAGAAGCATTTAAAAACTGGCAAAAATATTATATTGGACAGGCGGTGGAAGTTCCGCTAATGTACAGATATAAACTTACTCCAGTAAATAAACGGCTAAAAAATGTATATATTGGCTATGATGCAGCATTAAAGGATGAAGGAATTTATAAGTGGGAACTTACGGCAATTAATCCGATGAGATAAGTATTTTGATATACAAAATTAAAAAAATAGATAAATGTAATTAAATTTGTCAAAAACTATTGAAATAATGCTAAAAAAGTGGTAAAGTGAAAATGGTAAATAAAAAAATATTTAGGAGGAGATATGGAAATTAATAAAGCTGAATTGAAGGACAGTATTCTTAGGGAACTGAGAAGGCAATATGGAAAAACTCTTGAAGAAGCTCATGAATTTGAGTTATATAATGCGGTTTCAAAAGTAGCTTTGGATTACGCAATGGAAAAATGGTACAATACTAAAAAGACTTATGCTAAAAAACAGGTAAAGCAAATGTACTACTTTTCAGCAGAATTCCTAATGGGAAGATTTATGGGAAACAACCTAATCAACTTGCAAATCAATGACGTTATTAGAGAAACATTAAATGAATTGGGCGTAGATATTAATAAAATTGAAGATCGTGAAATGGATGCAGGACTTGGAAATGGAGGACTTGGAAGACTTGCAGCCTGCTTTTTAGATTCACTTGCAACATTATCATTACCGGGGCATGGATATGGGCTTAGATACAAATATGGAATGTTTGAGCAAAAAATTGAAAATGGATTCCAAGTGGAATATCCAGATGACTGGACAAAATATGGTGACCCTTGGTCAATTAAAAGAATGGACAGAGTATTTGAAGTAAAATTTGGAGGACAAATCGAAGTTCATCGTGACGAATTTGGAAAAGAATACTTTAAACGTGTAAATACTGAAACAGTTCATGCCGTGGCTTATGATGTGCCAGTTATCGGTTATGGAAATGACACAGTAAATACATTGAGATTGTGGGAAGCCAGATCACCTGAAGGATTTGACCTAAAATTATTTAATGATCAAACTTATTTACAAGCTTCTGCAAAAGCAGTTCAAGCAGAAGATATTTCAAGAGTATTATATCCAAACGATACTGAAAAAGATGGAAAACTGTTAAGATTGAAACAGCAATTTTTCTTTACGTCAGCTTCATTGCAAGATATTATCAGAAGGTATAAATCTGTATTTGGAAATGACTTTTCTAAATTTGCAGAAAAAGTGGCAATTCAGTTAAATGACACTCACCCAGTAGTTGCAATTCCTGAATTAATGAGAATTTTCTTGGATAAGGAAAAATTAGGATGGGATGAAGCTTGGAACATTTGTAAAAATGTATTTGCTTACACAAACCATACAATCTTGTCAGAAGCATTGGAAAAATGGGATATTTCACTATTCCAGCCATTATTGCCAAGAATTTACCAAATTATCGAAGAAATTAATAGAAGATTTGTTACAGAATTACAGGAAAAATATCCTGGAGACTGGGAAAGAATCAATAAAATGTCGATTATTGGAAACGGGCAAGTTAGAATGGCATGGCTTGCAATCGTAGGTTCGCACAAAGTAAACGGAGTTGCTGAATTACATACAGAAATTCTTAAAAATACTGAATTAAAAGAATGGAATGAATTATATCCTGAAAAATTCCTAAATAAAACAAATGGAATCACTCAAAGAAGATGGCTATTAAAATCAAATCCAGAATTAGCCACATTAATTACAGAATTAATTGGAGATAAATGGATTACAGACTTGTATGAACTTAAAAAATTGGAACAATATTTAGATGACGATAATGTTTTAAACAGAGTTTCTGAAATTAAGCTTCATAATAAGGAAAAATTGGCTAAATACATAAAAGATACTACAGGAATTGAAGTAGATCCTCATTCTATCTTTGATATTCAAGTTAAAAGGCTGCATGAATATAAGAGACAATTATTAAATGTGCTTCATATTATGGATCTTTACAATAAATTAAAAGAAAATCCATATTTAGACGTTGAGCCAAGAACATTTATCTTTGGAGCAAAATCAGCTGCTGGATATAGACGTGCTAAAGGAATTATCAAATTAATCAACGCTGTTGCTGAAAAAGTAAATAACGATTCTGAAATTAATGGAAAAATTAAAGTTGTATTCCTTGAAAACTACAGAGTTTCACTTGCAGAAAAAATATTCCCATCAGCAGATGTATCAGAACAAATCTCTACAGCAAGTAAAGAAGCATCTGGAACTGGTAATATGAAATTTATGCTAAACGGTGCATTAACTCTTGGAACAATGGATGGAGCAAATGTGGAAATCGTTGAAGAAGTTGGACTTGAAAATGCATTTATCTTTGGACTTTCTGCACAAGAAGTTGAAAGTTATCAAGAACGTGGAGGATACAATCCATTTGATGAATATAATAATGTGGAAGGACTTAAAAAAGTTATCGATCAATTAGGTGACGGAACTTATGATGATAATCATACAGGAATCTTTAAAGAATTACAAAATTCATTATTATATGGAGTAGATGGTTCACGTCCAGACGTGTATTTCCTATTAAAAGATTTCGCATCATACAGGGAAGCGCAAGACAGACTTCAAAAACAATTTAAAGATAAAAGAGAATGGACTAGAAAAGCGCTTAAAAATATTGCAAATGCTGGAAAATTCAGTTCAGACAGAACTATTGCCGAATATGCAAAAGAAATCTGGAATATTGAACCTGTTGAAGTTGAAGATTATATTGTTGAAGATTATATTGAAAAATAATTTTGATTTAAGCAATATAATAGCAGGATACAAAAAAAATTTAATTACAATTTTAAAATAAAATAAAAAAGGGAGTTATTTTTAATTAATAATTAATAATAGTTCCCTTTTTTGTATTAATTTTAAACTATTCTTGCTTTTTTTTACTGATTTTAGTATAATTTACTTATCAAAGAAATATTTATGATAATTTTATTTTTAAAGTAATCTAAAGAAAAATTAAAAAAGTTATGGTATAATAAAATGACTTGTTTTTAAATAAAAAATAAAAAGGAAAGACAGATGAATACAAATAAAAATTTAGATTTGGGGAAAATTCGGGAAAAGATTGATAAATTAGACAGCCAGCTGGTGGAATTGCTGGAGGAAAGACTGGAAATTGTGCAGGAAGTGGCGCAGTTTAAGAAGCAGACTGGGAAAAGAATCTTTGATGAGGAACGGGAAAAGGAAGTTGTTCAAAAAAATTTGAAAAGAGTGAAAAATAAGGAACTCAATCATTATATTGAACTAATTTTGAAGGATATTATGGATTCAAGCAAGGAATATCAAAAATTTAAAATAGGAATTTCAACTAAATATGTAAATGATTTGGACTTGAAGGATAAAAAGTTAGGATATACTGGAGTTCCAGGGTCGTATGCCTATGAAGTGCTTATGAATATTTTGAAAAATAATAAAAATTTAGATGTAGACAGCATTGAGGAAAATAAAAATATTTTTTATTTTAATTCACATAAGGAACTGGTGGAAGCTGTTCATACACAAAAAATAGATATTGGGATATTGCCGATAGAAAATTCTATTGTAGGAGAAGTCAGGGACAGCATTGATTTGATTAATACGAAAAATATTCATATAATTGGGGAAGTTAGGCATAAAATTTCACATAATCTTTTAGGTGTGAAGGGGAGCAGAATTGAAGATATAAGGAACATTTATTCGCATGACCAGGCTTTTATGCAATGCTCACAGTTTTTGTCAAAGCATGAATGGCATCTTAACCGTATGACAAATACTGCAATTAGCGGGAAGTATATTGCAGCAGAAGGTAAAAAGGAAAATGCCTGCATTGCTAATATGAAAACTAAAGAAGTTTACGGACTTGAATTACTGAAGAAAAATATTAATAACGAAGAGGAGAATTATACGAGATTTTTTATTATTTCAAATGAAGAAGCTGTAATTGACGGAAGTGATAAAATAAGCATTGTGACAAGTGCGAATAATGAATCAGGAGCATTAATTGGATTATTGCAGATTTTTTACAAATATAGGCTGAATATGGTAAATTTAAAATCACGTCCAAGAGCAAATAAGCCTTGGGAATATTATTTTTACATTGATTTTGAAGGAAATATGTCTAGTGAAAAGGTAAGAATAGCGCTTGAGGAAATGCGGGAAAAATCAAATTATCTACAGATTTTAGGCAATTATAAACTGTATAATTTGGAAATATATTCAAATTAACGGGATTTTATAAATAAAAAATAAAAAGAAAGAAAGAGTTTAGATGAGATTAGATAAATTTTTAGCAAATTCGGGGATTGGGACGAGAAAAGAAGTTAAGGAAATCATAAAAAAGAAAAAAATTAGTGTCAATGGTGTTTTTGTAAAGGATGGAAAAATTCATATTGATGAAAATAAAGATGTTATAAAATATGAAAATAAAGTTGTCGGTTACAAGCCGTTTGTCTATATTATGATGAACAAGCCTGCTGGAGTTATTTCTGCAACAGAGGATAACTGCCATAAAACTGTTGTTGACCTATTAAATGATGAATACAGGACTTATGATATTTTTCCTGCCGGAAGGCTGGATATTGACACTGAAGGCTTGCTTTTGCTTACAAATGATGGAATTTTGTCGCATAATTTACTTTCTCCTAAAAAGCATGTGGATAAGAAATATTATGTAAAAATTGCCAAGCCACTTAGTGAAAATGATGTAAAAACCTTGGAAAACGGGATAAAGCTGGAGGAAAATTTTGTAACGAAAAAGGCAAAAGTTGAAGTAATTTCTGAAAATTTGCATGAAAATGGCGATAATCAAGTTTATATAACAATTTCTGAAGGGAAGTTTCATCAGGTGAAGAGAATGTTTAAGGCGGTTAATAATGAAGTTCTTTATTTGAAGCGAGTAAAAATGGGAAATCTTTCGCTGGATAAAAATTTGAAGCTGGGAGAATATAGGGAATTGACAGAAGAAGAGCTGGATGGATTAAAATTTTGAAATAAATTTGTTTGACAGCTTATCTGGCAGAATGTCTTGAGAAAAAGATAAAAATAAAAAATTAAATTATCAAACAGGTTTATGAATAATGATACTACAAAAATTAATATTAAGAATGCAGGAAGGAAAATAAGAAAATGGAAAAATTTGGATTATTGGGAGAAAAATTAGGACATAGCTATTCAAAGGAAATTCATGAGATATTTTTTGAATTGACTGGGAAAAAAGCGAGTTATGAAATGATTGAGAGGGAAATTGGAGAAATTGAGGAACTGATGAAAAATATAAGAAATGGAAAGTTTAATGGGATTAATGTTACAATTCCTTATAAACTGGAAGTTATTAAGTATCTTGATGAAGTGTCGGAAACTGCTAAAAAAATTGGAGCGGTAAATACAGTAACTTTTAGAGATGGAAAACTTGTTGGAGATAATTCAGATTATTTTGGTTTTCTTAAAACGTTGGAATTAAATGGAATTGATGTTGCTGGTAAAAAAGTGCTTGTTTTGGGAACTGGCGGAGCTTCTAAAGCCATTTATAATGGATTGGTTGACAGCGGGGCTGAAAGTGTTTTTCTTGCGACAATTATAGAACATGATCCTTTTAAAGTGAGAAATCAGGACAGACTGATTCATTATTCATCAATCGCAGGACTTAGAAATATTGAATTAATCGTAAACTGCACACCAGTTGGAATGTATCCTGCAGTTGATAATTGCCCGCTTGAGGATAAGAATTTAATTGATGTGAATGCAGTCGTGGATATTGTTTACAATCCTGAAGAAACTGTGCTTATGAAAAAGTATAAATTAAAAGGGACAAAGGTGGCAAATGGACTTATGATGCTTATTTCACAAGCAATTAAATCTGAAGAAATATGGCATAATGAAGTGTATGGGGCAGAAATTATTGAGGAAATTCATAAAAGATTATCAGAAAAATTATATAAATAAAAATATTTGTACTTTAAAGAAAATTTGATTATAAAAAATAAAAAAGAGTTAAGAAGAGAGGAAGATTTTATGTTAAAAAAAATAATGATAGGAATAATTGTTGTTGCAGCTATTGGTTTTGCAAAGACAAATAAGGAGATAATTGATGAGGGAAATGCAAGGCAGAAGACAATTTTTGATAAGTATTTTACGTCAGCTGCCTTGAAAAGTGGAGAAGCTGTTGGAAATTCTGCATATTCTGAAGTAATGAAGACTTTATATAATGAAAATCGTTCATATTTTGACAGGGAATTTGCTAGGCTTTCGGGAAATAGAAAATCTAATTTTAGATCAATGTATGCATATTATAGCGATTATGTTGTAGAATATCCAAAATTTTTAAAAAGTGCATTTGGAAGTTTTTTAGAAGATATAGGGGATTTTCAGTCGTATTCTTATACAAATACTTATTTACTGCTGGAAACATTTAACTTGAATATGAATACATATTTGGAAGCTGAAAAGGATGGAAAAACTGTAGATGAAAATATTAATGACATTTATGATTATTTGTACAGCAGCGGAGATAAAATCTCAAAAGAGGAGTATAAAAAAATGTCGGCAACACGAATGAAAGAACTTGTGAATGAAGAATACGACAAATTGGAAGGAGTTTTAGAGGCTAGGGGAAATGAAGGGAAAGATAAGAAAAAAGCTGCCTCTTCAGCAAAATCAAGTTTAAAAAAATTGAGAAAGCTATACGGAAATTATGATAAATGGTTTGACAGCTATATAGATACTTCAGCATTATCTTATGAAAATAAGGAAAAATTAAAAAAATTAGTAAAATTTGAAAATATTTCAAATATTAAATTTATAATTCAGGCGATTGAAAATAAACAGGTGAAATAATAGGATTTTACTTCTTGATAAAGTCTGAATTAAATAATTGAAATAATAAAAAAGGATTATGCGTTATCCTTTATTAACGTAAATTTACTATGTGGGAGTCAAAATGAGTAATAATGAAAATTCAAATGAAAAAAAACAAGAAGAAATAAAAGATGAAAAAATTAGTGAAACTGAAATTAATGAAGATAAAAATTTAAAAACTAGAAAAAAAGTCAGCAAAAATGACATGTTAAATCATATTGACCTGTCAATTTATAATGAACTTGATGATTTTGCTGCGGAAGTGCTGGATACTGATAACTTTTTGAAATATGTGGAGGCTAGAAGGGAATATTTGTTTGAAGCGGAAGAAGCTGTAAAAAAATATTTTGGAGAAGAGTTCTTAAATGACGGAGAAAACAAAATCAGTACATTTTCGGATTTTTATTATCAATATTTGGTAAAATATTCTGATAGCTATCTTTATAAATTTATGGCAAAAGGCTATACAGATGGATTTAGGGAACTGCTTGGGAAAAAGGGTATAAATCCTGACAGTTTAAATGTTGACTGGGAAAGCATACGACTGAAGGAGCTGGAATATGATGAATCTCTTGTGGATATCCTATATTCGATTGTAAATTATGAACTGGAACATCGTAGATATTCTATTTTTGGAATAAATATGGGATATGAATCAACTTTATATTTTGTTGTTCCAGAAAAGACTTTTTTTAGAATTGATAATGAGCCTGAACTGTTTACTGTTTTTGATATTGGATTTTTGGAAACTATTTATAATGAAATTTATGAAGTTACAGGTGATCTTGGAACTGAAAATGTTAGAGTTGGAGATTTTCTAGAAAAACGTGGAAATGAATATTACACTTTATTTGATGATTTAAGTAAAAATGTTGTAATTGAAAATATTGATGAAAATGATGAATCAAAAGTAAAAATAATTTTATAAAAATAGAGAAGGAGATGAAATGATAAATTTTGAAACTAAAGATATAATGCTGCTTTATAGTCTTGTAAATATGAAATTACGTGATGAATTTTCAGATTTGGATGATTTGGTAAATTATTATGGTGTTGATAAGGATAGTTTATTAAATAGGTTTTCAGAAGCTGGATATGAATATTCAGAAAGTGAAAATCAGTTTAAGAAAATATAGTTTACTATTTTATAAGTATTATCTAAATAGATAAATAAAATTCAGTATAAATTATAAAATTTGAGCAGGGTAAGGGAAACAAAAAACTTTATTTTATTAGGAAAGTAGATGATTTATGAAAAATATAGTATTAATTGGAATGCCCGCTTGCGGGAAAAGCACGATTGGATATTGGCTGTCACAAAAAACTAATTATCTCTTTTTTGATGCTGATAAATATTTGGAAGAAAAGGAAAATAGAATTATTTCAGATATTTTTGCAAACGAAGGGGAAGAGTATTTTAGAGATTTGGAAACGAAATATTTAAAAAAATTGTCTGAAAGACAGGGAATTATTATTTCAACTGGCGGAGGAGCTGTTAAGAGAAAGGAAAATATTGATATTTTGAAGAAAAATGGAATTGTTATATTTCTTGACAGAACGATTGAGGATATTTCAAGAGAAAACCATGAAAACAGACCTCTTTTGCAAAATATTGAAAATCTTTGGAAATTATATGATGAAAGAATAAATTTATATAGAAAATATGCTGATATTATAATAAAAAATGATGATGACATGGATGTGGTTACTGAGAGAATAATTACAGCTTTAAAGGGAAAACTTTAGATTGAAAAACAAGGATGTGTAAAAATGAAGAAAATAATGATTATAAATGGACCTAATCTAAATTTCTTGGGAATTAGGGAAAAGAGTATCTATGGAAATGATGACTATGAAAGTATTTGCAGTTACATAAAAGGAAAATTTTCAGATAAAAAAGTCAGAATAGATATTCTGCAGTCAAATTCTGAAGGAAAAATTATAGATTTCCTGCAGTCGGCATATTTTAGAAATTTTGATGGAATTGTAATAAATCCAGGAGCCTACACTCATTACAGCTATGCAATTTTAGATGCGATAAAATCAATATCTATACCAACGGTGGAAGTTCATTTGAGCAATATTCACGAAAGGGAAGAATTTAGAAAAACTTCAGTTACAGCTGCAGCCTGTATTGCTCAAATTTATGGAAAAGGCAAGGATGGATATGTAGAAGCAATTAAACTTCTTTTAAGGGGAGAAAATTGTTAAAAAGACGAAAAATGAGGATTTTAAAATGGAAGAAAATAATAAAAGTGTGGAAATATGCAGAATAGCATTAAAAATGTCGATTTCTTCACGAGATGAAGAACGAAAGCTAATGAAGGAATATAAGGAAAAAGGAATAAGAACAGCGGCAGTAAATGTTGGCGGTGCAATGCCTCAATCACGTTTTAAGTTTATAGAAAGCGCATTAATGGCGGCAAAAAGAAATAACCTTATTCAAGATGTACATGCTCACGATGGTGCAGTAATTGGTGCGATGCGGGAAGCAATGAGTCAAATTGAGGCAATTATAAATGGACTTAGTGTTGGTGGTAAAATTGGGCTGGCAAGAGATGGGGAACATCTGGCTGTGGCAATATTTTTAAGTGTTGGAATATTGCAGTTTAATGAAGTGATAACTTCTGTTGCCCATCGTTCGGTTTCGATACTTGACAGTGAAAAATAATTTTAAAAAAAATAAGGAGAAACTTGTAATGGGAAAGAAATTTTTTGAAGAAATTGAATTATTTTTGTTTGATATGGATGGATTGCTATTTGACACGGAAACCATTTATGTTGGATATGGGCGTGAAGTGGCTAAAAAAATGGGATATACAATAACAAAGGATATTGTGGAAAAGACAACAGGTGTTACAGATGATAAGGCGAGAATATTATTTAAAGAGTCATTGGGGCAGGACTTTCCTTATGATGAAATGATGGGGACAGTAAAGGATCATATATTAGAATTAGCTAAAAAAAGTGAAGTGCCTTTAAAATCAGGTGCGTTGGAACTTTTAGAATTTTTGAGGGAAAATAATAAAGAAATGATTCTGGCGACTTCTTCGGATTTGTTTATGGCAGAAGCTTTAATTAATGGAAAAGATCTAAAAAAATATTTTTCTTATTTTGTAACGGCAGAAGATGTAGTTCATGGTAAGCCCGATCCTGAAGTATTTTTGATAGGAGCAAAAAAGGCGGGAGTATCTCCAGAAAAAACTGCAGTATTTGAAGATTCCTTTAATGGAATAAGAGCGGCACATGCAGCGGGAACATTTCCAATTATGGTACCAGATAAATTGAAACCGACAGAAGAAATTGAAAAATTAGTTTATAAGAAGTTTAATAGTCTGGTTGAAGTGCTTGATTATTTTAAGGGAAATGATTAAAATAAAAAATAAAGAAAGAAGGAAAAATTAATGTTTTTCGATATGCATGCAGATGTGTGGACAGATAATTTTTGGGAATACAAAAAGGGGAATAAAGATGTTATAAGAAATAAATATAAGGATAAATTCTTGAAGGGAGGACTTTCTGGAGGAATTTTTGTAATTTATTTGAATGTAAATAAAGTAGAAAATGCTGAGGAATATTTTTTTTCAGATTTAAGGGCAATGACTGAAGAATTGCATTATGCAAGGGATTTGATAAAAATAATAAAAGAGCCATCTGATTTTAAAATGATGGAAAAAAGTTTGAATGAAAAGGATAAAAAATTTGGAGTTGTGCTTGGAATTGAAGGGCTTCCTGGAATCGGGGATAAGCTTGACTATATTTATTTGCTGTATCAGCTTGGTGTGCGACATATTGGAATGACTTGGAATGAAACAAATGCTTTTGCGACAGGGCAAAGCGGGGATAAAAACAGAGGACTTACGCCACTTGGAATTGATGCTGTAAAAATAATTAATGAACTTGGAATCCTGCTTGATGTTTCACATGCAAATGATAAGACTTTCTGGGATATTGCAAAACATTCTAAAAAGCCATTTTTTGCTTCCCATTCAAATGCGAGAAGTCTTTGTCCATCAATGAGAAACTTGACTGATGATCAGATTTTGTGTATTGGTGAACGTGGTGGAATAGTTGGAATGAATAGTTATCATAATTTTGTCAGTCAAAATGAAAGTGATAAAAATTTGGAAATGCTTTTAAATCATCTGGAATATGTGGCTGAAAAAATTGGGCTGGATAAAGTTGGATTTGGGCTTGATTTTGCAGAATATTATACGCCAGAAGGAGAAGAAGTTTCTGGACTTTCAGGATTGCACGATGTTACAGAACTGGGAAATGTGGAAAAAGCCTTGAAAAAGAGAGGGTATTCTCAAAATGAAATTGAGATGGTAACTTATAAGAATTTTATTGACTTTTTTGGAAGAGTGAGAAATTTTAAATAAAAAAAGTAAAGAAGGGAATTGCGGAAATGAATAACAAAAGAAAACCATTAATAGGAATCACTACTTCGCTGGAATTAAATCCGAACAGATTAAATGACCACAAAACAATAGTTTCAGTAGATTATAGCAAAGCCGTCATAAATGCTGGAGGAATTCCGTTTATTTTGCCAATAACTGAAAATCTTGAAGTTATAAAGGAACAGATACAAGTTTTAGATGGACTTTTACTTTCGGGCGGGGGAGATCCTGATCCAGTTTTATATGGAGAAGACTGTCTGCAGGAGGTTGGAAGCATTACACCGCAGCGTGATGAATTTGAGCTTGTAATTTTAGATGAATTTATGAAAACTGGAAAACCTGTTTTTGGAATTTGCCGTGGACTTCAAATTGCAAATGTTTATTTTGGCGGAAGTCTGTATCAAGATGTAAAATATACAGGCACAACAATTAATCATATGCAAAAATGGCTTCCAGATTTGCCAACACACGATATAAATATTGAAAAGGACAATATTTTATTTGAAATTTTTGGAGAAAAAGCAAGGGTAAATTCCTATCATCATCAAATGATAAAAGATTTAGGAAATGGATTAACTTCGATTGCAAAGGCAAATGATGGAATAATAGAGGCTTTCCAAAATAAAAATCACAAATTCTTTTATGCTGTTCAATGGCATCCTGAAATGATGGCAGTTCGTGGAAATGAAAAAATGCAAAGAATTTTTGATAAATTTATTGAAAGCTGCAGGAAATAATTTAAACTTATTAATAAAGGCTGGCTAATTGCTGGCTTTTTATTTTATAAAAATATTTTTAAACTATTGCAGAATATAATTTTGTGTGGTAAACTTTTATTAAGTAATAAATTTAAAAATGAAATCTATTCAAATAATAGAAAATTAGTTAAATAATTAAATAATTATATTAGCAAGGTATCAAAAAAAATATAAAAAACTTTACAAATAACTAAAAAAATTAGTATAAAGGAGAAATTTAAAATGTTAAATGAATTTGAGAAAAAAATTAGAATAAATGAATTGACAAATTTAAGAAAGGAACTTATGCAGCAGGGGAATGTTGTGGAAGAAGTCAAGGTGCTAAAGGAATTGGCAGAAATTACACAAGAGGTTTTTGGGGAAGAAAGTGATGAGAATATTAAGATTTTAAATGAAATTGGAGGGACGCTTAAATACGTTGGAGAATTTGATACGGCACAAAATGCTTTATTGAAGGCTCAGGGATTTATTGAGAAAAAATATGGGAAAAATAGTGTTCCGTATGCGACTTGCAGCTTGAATTTGGCGGAAGTTTATAGATTTATGAAAAAATATGATGAAACTGAAGATATTTACCTTAATACGATGAAGATTTATGAGGCTAATAATCTTCAGAATGATTATGTTTATGCGAGCGTGTGCAATAATTTGGCTCTTTTTTATCAGGAGCTTGGAAGATTTGAAGAGGCGATTGAATTACAGGAAAGAAGTTTGAAAGTACTGGAAAAAGTTGGGGAAAATCCAATTCAGTATGCGATTACATTGAGTAATCTTGTACAGCCTTATTTGAAAGTGAAAAATATTGAAAAAGCTGAAGAATATTTACAAAAATCGTTAAAATTAATTGAAAAGGAAGTTGGGAAATCTCACAATTTATATGCGGCAGTTTTGAACAATATGGCAACTTTTTATTTTGAAGAGAATGAATACGAAAAGGCATTGGAATTATTTGAAGAAAGTGCAGAAATTTGTGAAAAGACTTTTGGAAAAGAAAGTAATAATTATAAGAATATTTTGGAAAATATCGAAATTGTAAAAGAAAAAATGGTTTAGATTTTTTGAAAAAGGAGAAAAAATGATTAAAGGATTGGAGCTTTCAAAAAAATATTTTGAAGAAATTTATCTGCCAGTTATAAAAAGTGAGTTTCCAGAAGTTTTTGAAAAAATGGCGGCTGGACTTGCGGGAGAAGGTTCAGAATGTTTTGGGTTTGATGATGAGATTTCGCAGGATCATGATTTTGGACCGTCTTGCTGTATTTGGCTAACTTCGGAGGATTATGGGAAATATGAGCTGAATTTGCAAAAAAGACTTAATGAATTGCCAAAGGAATTTTTAGGATTTAGAGCATTAAATGTTAGTGAATTTGGAGATGGACGACGTGGAGTCCTGAATATGGATGACTGGTTTTTTAAGTTCTTGGGAGATGTGAGGGTACCTGAAAATTTGTATGATTGGAGATTGATTCCAGAAGAATTGCTTGCAACGGCGGTTAATGGCGAAGTTTTTTTAGATAATTTGGGAAAATTTACAAAAATTAGAAGTGATTTGGAAAAATATTTTCCAGAAGATATACGGCTTAATAAAATAGCCACAAGATGTATGAAAATGGCACAATCTGGGCAGTATAACTATTTGCGGTGTATGAGAAGAAATGAGATTGTGGCGGCAAGGCTAGCAGAAACTGAGTTTATAAATGAGGCAATTCATATAATTTTTTTATTAAATAAAAAGTATAAGCTGTTCTATAAATGGATGCCAAAAGCCTTGAAAAATTTGAAAATTTTAGGAGAAAAAATGTATTTTCTAATTGAGGAATTGGTAAAATTGCCAGTTAGTGCAGTAAACCGAAAATTTCAAATTGTTGAAGAAATAAGTGCTAATGTAATTTTAGAATTGAAATATCAAAATATTGTTCCACGACAATTAACAAGTGATTTTTTACAGGATTACGGGCCTTTTGTGCAAAATAAAATAGAAGATGAAAAGTTAAGAAACTGGAATCCTGCGATGGATTAATGTAAAAAATATTAGATCTATTCAATAACTATACAAATTTAGGATTTAATAAATAAAATATCCTGAAGCAAGGGGTCTTGATCCCTTGTAAAGAGAAAAAAACTTAGTTTATCGAACATATATCTATTATTTTATAAAATAATTATGGATTTAAAAATAGGAGAATCAAAAATGAAAATAGAAGTTAGTAAAAAAGAAAGTTTTATTAGACAAATTTTAAAAAGAGAATGGGAATTTTTTCAAAATGTGCATCATACGGAAGGAAGGGCAGAATGTCAAGATAACCCGCAGGAATTTGAAATTATGAGAAGAAGCCAATGGGAAACATTGCCTGATGAAATCTTGGAAAGTTATCTGGAAGACTTGATTTTAGCAAAACACCGTGGCGAAAACATCGTTCAGGATAAATATGCCAGAATGATGAAATATAGTGCACCAAAAGAATATGAAGTAATCAAAAACTATTTACCTGAAATTCCCCAAGAAAAAAAAGAATTAATCAAAAAAATAGTAAAAATTTATTTACATTGGGAAGAGGAGATAATAGAAAAATATCCAAAACTTACTTCAAAAGGTCGTCCTTTAAACTCAAAATACGATACTCCAAATTACACTTCAATTGAAACTTATTTAAAGGGAGAATTGTCTTCATATTCAATAAAAACTTTAAAATTATATTACGAATATATCCAAAACTGCGTTTCAAATAATATAAATTTAGCAGAAAATAATTTGGAAAATATTGTGTTAGAGAAAGGATATAAAACAATTGAAGAAGCGGAAGAAAGTTTGTAAAAAATAGCTAGTTTAAATTTTTTTTGATTAGTAAATTTATCTTATTTAACAAGGGGGTAAAAATCCCCTTGCTATGAAAATGAGAATTAAATTAATATTAGACCTGTTCGACAACCTAAATTTTTTATTTCCACAAGGGGTCAAGACCCCTTGTTTCAGAATATTCGTTTTATTAAATTTTAGAAGTTTCCGAACAAGTCTATTATAGATTTATTTGATAACTACACAAACTCAGAATTTATCAAGATAAATATACTAAAACTCGAGATAAAAAACTTAGTTTATCAGACACATATTTTATAGACCATGTTCTTCCAATATCAATATAGTATTATATTCTGCTTCCGCTTCTCGTGAACCTCTATCCATTGCCATTTTATAATACTTTTTAGCATTGCTATAATCTTTTTCATCTCTATAAATTGCTCCCACATTTATCATCGCATTTACTTTACCTTTTTGAGCAAGCGGTATCAAATATTTTTTAGCTTGTGCGAATTTTCCTTGAATTTTATATAAAATTCCTAAATTATATTCAGGATCATCGTTATTTCCAAGTTCTATTGCCTTCAAAAAATACTTTTCTGCTTCATCGTATTTTTTTTGATAGTAGCAAGAAATTCCTAAATTATAGAAAACTTCGCTTTCTTGATATTTTTCTTTCAATAATTGCTTATAAAGTTCATCAGCTTTCTGATAATTTCCTTCTTGCCTGTAAATAATTGCCAACTGAAATATTGCATCATTTTGATTTTTTGCAGCCAATTTTTCTAAATAAAATTTCTCTTTATCATAATCCTTTTGTCTATCATAAAACATTGCCAAATTAAACATCGCATCATCATATCCCATATCAGCAGCCATTTTATAATATTTTTCACCTTCGATTATTTTTCCTTGCTCCATATAAAGATAACCTAAATTATATATCGCATGAACATCTTTCTTTTTAGCCAATTCCAAATATATCTTTTCAGCTTTGACATATTCTTTCTGCTCCAAATATGATTTTGCCAATTTAAATTTCTCATTAGAATTTGGAGTTGAAAAAACATTAAAAGAGAGCATAAAGATTGAAAAAATTAATAATATTTTACTTTTCATTACTTCACTCCTTAAATTTTTGGATATTTCTTATTTTCCTCTGCAACTTCCATCTGAACTGAAATGTCTTTTTCTTCATAATTAAAGACTCTTTCGATTCTATCCTTCAAAATTTTCAAATATTTTTCCTTATATTCTTCATTTCGTTGCATTTTATTAATTTCACATTCCCAAATCGTAATCACACTAATATCCATCTCAAAAAGCTTCTCACGAACCCCAATATCCCTCTCCACATTTCTTTTGAACTTCTTTTTCCAATACTTCGTGTTTGTCTTAGGAAAAGTTGCAATTTTACAATTTTCATGCCTATGCCAAAAACATCCGTTCACAAATATTGCAGTATTGTATTTTAATATAAAAATATCAGGCGTTCCTGGAAGCTGTGAATAATTCACTCTATATCTATACCCCATTTTATAAAGCAATTTACGAATATAAATTTCAGGTTTAGTGTTTTTAGATTTTATTCTTGCCATGTTCTGGCTTCTTGTGAGAGGTTTTTTCTTTTTCATTTTTCCACATCCTTACGGACATTTACCCGGGATCAACTATACATGTTCTTCCTATTAGTGCTGTAAGTGCTAATATCGCTGTTTCCAGTATTACTGCACAAAAACTTAACATTATAATACAAAATATCAATAAAAATAGTAATTTCTATTTTTTATAAATTTCATAAAATCACCTTTTACTTATTTTTTAATTGCATCTAAAAACTCATCAAAACTATCAGAAATTGCACAAAAAAAGAATAATTCATAAATATTAATATACACTTCTCCAGTTCTTCTTTCAATGAATAACATAAATTCTTCATCTTCTGCAATTGGAATCAGATCTTCTTTTTTAAACTCTTCAATTTCTGTTTCTCCAAATAACATTTTATACATTTGAAACCAATGTTTCTGCTCATTTTTTACTTCTTCATCTTCAAAAAACAATTTATTTGGAATGTCTATTTCCATTTCATCAATATTGTATTTCTCATTTAACAGTTCACCAACTACTTCCTTTTCCATCCCTGTAAGTATTGGCAAATATGAAAAACAGTAATCCTTTATTTCATCAATTGTTTTTTTAGAAATTTTATATTTTGCACGATTTTTTATAGCTAAAGCATCAAATTTTTCAATTTCATCTTTATATTTTTTAATATTTATTTTATTCAAAAATTCTGAATTAAAATATTCTCTTTCTTCATTTTTCCTTTTCCAAGAATTTTCATAATCAATTATATTATTTTTCATTAAACCCTCAATTCTTCCCTATCTTCCACAATCTCATCCTTATACTTATCCAAAATCGGATTAATCTCATTCTTCACAAAATCCTCAGTCTGCTTCCCAGCAAATCCAGTATAATTAGCAGAAACCAAGATACCTTCCATATCTTCCGATTTAAGTCCTAGTCTTCCGTCTTTTATAATTCTGTCAATTAGTCTGTTAGGATTTCCGTTCAATTTAATTTCCTTTGTTTCTTCCATCGAAAGTTCTCTTATGATTTCGTGAACTTCTTGTCTATCCATTCCTTTTTTTACTGATTCCATAATGATGTTTTCAGTTGCCATAAATGGTAATTCCTTTTGAATATTTGCTTCAATCACTTTTGGATAAACAACAACTCCGTCCATAATGTTAAGCCAAATAATTAAGATTGCATCAACTGCCAAGAATGCTTGTGGAATAGATAATCTCTTACTTGCAGAATCGTCCAATGTTCTTTCAAACCATTGTGTTGCAAAAACTAGCGCACCTGTTTGTGAGCTTGAAATTACATATTTTGCAAGTGATGAAATTCTTTCACTTCTCATTGGATTTCTCTTGTATGCCATCGCACTTGACCCAATTTGATTTTTTTCAAATGGTTCTTCCAATTCTTTCAAATGTTGCAACAATCTAAAATCATTTGTAAATTTATGTGAAGACTGAGCAATATTTGATAATAAATTCAAGATTTGTGCGTCCACTTTTCTATCATAAGTTTGCCCTGAAACACCTTGTTTTTTACCAAATCCAGCTTTTTCAGTAACCAATTCATCCAACTGTTTTACTTTTTCAAAATCTCCTTCAAACAATTCTTTAAAACTAGCCTGAGTCCCAGTAGTCCCTTTAACTCCTCTAAATCTCAAGTTTTCTAATCTAAATTCCAATTCTTCAAAATCAAGAAGCAACGAATGAAGCCACAAAGTCGCTCTTTTTCCAACAGTAGTAAGCTGTGCTGCTTGAAAATGAGTAAATCCTAAAGTTGGCAAATCTTTGTATTGCAACGCAAAATCTCTCATTTTTTCAATTAAGACAAGCAGTCTTTTTCTAATAACTAAAAGCCCTTCCTTAATTTGAATCAAATCAGTGTTATCTCCAACATACGCACTTGTCGCTCCCAAATGAATAATTTTTCTTGCATTTTTAGCTTGTTCCCCATAAGTATGCACATGAGCCATAACATCATGTCTCAATTTTTTCTCAAATTCAGCCGCAACTTCAAAATCCACATCATCTTTATATTTTTTTAGTTCCTCAATTTGTTCATCAGTAATAAAATCAAGCCCAAGCTCTTTTTCAGCCTCCGCCAAATTTATCCACAATTTTCTCCAAGTTCTAAATTTAAACTCTGGTGAAAAAATATGCAACATTTCCTTACTTGAATATCTCTCCGCCAACGGATTTGAATATATGCTCATATCTGCCATTTCTAATTCCTCCTAATTATTATTTTTTATAAATTTATACTCTGAACCTAAATCCCAATTAAATTCAGTCCCTAATTTTTTTCAATCATAATTTTTATTTTTAGATTTTAAGAATAACAATTTTCACAACAAGTCCATTATTTTAACTTCAAAAGAATATGATAATATTTCTAAAACCAAAAATAATATAATTATAACTTTATTCATACTTGTCTTTTTCTGCATAAATCACTTTTCACAAAACTTCCTAACTAATTATCCCAAATATAAATTGCTCCATCCTTAAAATAAATCTTTTTCACTTCATCTTTCTTTATGCTAAAACTAAAATCAAACGGTTTATACTCCATTCCTTCATTATTTTCATAAAATCTTGTTATGACTATTTCATCGTCACTTTCAATAAAATTTTCTATCATTTTTTTTGAAATTACTTTATTTGTAATAATTTTAGGATTTTTACCATTTATCTGAAAGTTTTTTTCCGTATACACTTTTTTATTTTTTCCAATTGCCTTAAAATTTTCATATTCCAATTCTATTTTATCTTTGTCAGTGTCCAACAGTTTGGTACCTTTTAATTTTATTGTAATTGTACTAAAAGACACTTTTTTATTTGAAAAATTATTAATTTTAGATTTTTTACCATTTTGTGCCAAAGCTGAAAACGAAACAACCCCAATAACTAACATTAACATTACTAATATTTTTTTCATTGCTCATTCCCTTCTTATTCAAAATACAGTATTTTTTCTTTTACATCTTTAAATACTACATTTGTTATTTCACAACTTCCCCATTCCAATCTTTTATTCCACCAAAATCAATCACATTTGTATAACCTTTTTCAATCAATTTTAATGCTGCTTCCCTACTTCGTCTTCCGCTTCTGCAATAAACTAAAATTAAATCATCTTTATTTTTTAATTTTGCTTCTGCTTTATTTTCAATAGTTTCCAGCGGAACAGAAATTGCATTTGGAATATGCCCTTCTGTATATTCTTCCAAAGTTCTAACATCTACAACTATAACTTTTTGAGTTTCCATCATCTTTTTAGCTTCAGCTGAAGTTATTTTTTTATACTCTGTTTTTTTTCTATTTTTTACTTCTTTTGATATTGTTAAACTTTGTTTTTCATTTCCTGTTTTACTACAAGAAAATTCAAATACAGAAAATAATCCAATCATTGTCAGCAACATTATTTTTCTTATTTTCATTTTATCTTCTCCATTTCACTATTCAAATTTTTTCTCAAATTCAATATCTTGATTTTCTTTTATAAAATTCTTATTCCTATCCAAAAGTCTTTTTCTAAATTTCAAAACCTTACTCTCATAATTTTCTACATTAGCAAGATACAGCAACAATTCTAAACTATCTGTATCCAGTTCAAAAAAACTTCCTCTTTTTCTTAAATTAACAAGTAGAGAATTGTTTTTTCCATCATAAAAAGTTAGATTTAATTTATCTTCACTATGCTTAACAATACTCCCTTTTGGAATAAAAAATTTATATTTCTCATTTTTTTCGTTATAATTGAATTCATAAAAATCTTCTTCTAAAATAAATTTTTCCAGTCTTGTTTTAAGTTCTCCTTCTATTCCCGAACAATGATTACAATTTTTTAATTGTCGTTCTAAAGATGACAAATCAATAGTTGAAGCACTAAAATAACTAAAGATATTTATAAAAATCAAAATTAGCAAAATTTTCTTTTTCATAATTCAATATTCCTTATCAAATTTCTGTTCTATTTCACAAAATCTCCCAAATCATATCTATAAATATTCTGAGTTCTTTCAGGTCCAACTGAAATCATTGAAACACGGCATTTCAATTTATTTTCAATATATTCAATATATTTTTTACAATTTTCAGGCAAATCTTCGTAATTTTTTATTTGAGCAATATCTTCTTTCCATCCGTCCAATTCTTCGTAAATTACTTTCAAGTCTTTAGATTTTCTCAAGTTTCCAGGATATGAATAACAAACTTTTCCATCAATTTCATAACCAACTGCAACTTTAATTTTTTCAAATCCAGTCAATACATCTAATTTTGTCAACACAATATCTGTCAATCCATCAATTAGAACCGCATATTTTCCGATTACTAAATCAAGCCATCCGCATCTTCTTGGACGCCCAGTTGTCGCACCAAATTCATGTCCAACTTTTCTCAAAGTTTCTCCGTCTTCATTTTCCAATTCTGTTGGGAAAGGTCCTTCTCCGACTCTTGTTGTGTAGGCTTTCATAACTCCAAGCACTCTTGAAATTTTTGTTGGTGCAACTCCAGTTCCTACTGTTACTCCACCAGATGTTGGCGATGACGAAGTTACATAAGGATATGTTCCGTAGTCAATGTCCAGCATTAATGCTTGTGCACCTTCAAAAAGTACAGTTTTTCCTTCTTCAATACCTTCATTAATTTCCACAACAGCATCAATTATTCTAAATTTTATTTTTTCAGCAAGTTTCATAAATTTATCATAAAGTTCTTCCAAATTGAAAGTTCCTTTACCATATCTAACTAACATATCATTTTTTTCATTTACATTCCAAGTAAGTTTATCTCTAAATCTTTCTGGCTCCAATAAATCACCCATTCTAATTCCATTTCTGGCAATCTTATCAATATAACAAGGACCTATTCCTCTTTGAGTTGTCCCAATTTTATTTTTTCCCATCGCTTCTTCTTTAGCCTTGTCAATTTCAATGTGATAAGGCATTATTATATGAGCTCTTTCATCAATAAATAAATTATCAAGCTTTTTCCCTCTTTTTTCCAACTCATCTATTTCTTCAAGCAAAACCTCGATATCAACAACGACTCCAGCACCAATTATACATTTTCCAGCTGAATTAATAATCCCAGATGGTAATAAATGTAAAATAAATTTTTCATCATTTACAACAACTGTATGTCCTGCATTATTTCCTCCTTGGAATCTAACCACATAGTCTGCTTTTGGAGATAAGACATCAATTATCTTTCCTTTTCCTTCATCTCCCCATTGTGTCCCCACAATTACAAAAGTATTGTTTTCCATAATTCATTCCTCCCAAATTTTTAGAATAATTCTCTTACTTATTTTTGTTGAAATGTAAAAAATCAAAAAAAATTTATATGTTTTTATCTAAATCAAAATTTTTATCTTTTACTATTTATTTTACTATATTTATTAGTTTTTTTCAACACTGTCTTTTCTTTATTTTCAAAATAAGAAACTTTTTCTATCAAACTATTTTATTAGACCTGTTCAATATAACATAAGAACATTTGAAATTTTAATATTTTTCCAAAAAAAATAGGCAGTCTTAGCCTATTTTTATGTTTTTTTATCTTTTAAAATTTATTATTTAACAGTTTTATTTTCAATCATTTTTTCAACTAAATTTCTAGCATGATCTCCGATTCTCGTAAAATGTGACACAACATCTATATAGTAAAGTCCAGATTTTACATCGCATTCCTGCTTGCTCACACGTTTTATATGGGCTTTTCTTACTTCTTTTTCTTTTGCATAAAGTTTATTATGTAAATCAACTACTGCAAAGGCTTTTTCTGTGTCATCATTTTTAAGTGCTTCTTCAGCTGTTTCTATTATTTCTTTTGAAATTAAAAATAATTTTTGCACTTCTTTATGAGCTGTTTCAGTAAATACCAATTTTTTCTTAATTTCATATCTGACATCTCTTACAATTCCAATCGCATGATCTCCAATACGTTCCACATCACGGCACATATCTAGATACATGCTGATTTCTTCCCCATCTTTTTCAGTTATATGTTCCTGTGACAATGTTGTCAAATATTTTGTAATTTCCTGATCAATATTATTTATTGCCTCTTCTGTTTTTTCCACCTTTTCAGCAACTTTTTCATTATGTTCATGGAAAAAATCAATTGATCTGCTAAGATTTTTTACTGCAATTGAAATCATTGATAACATTTCCTGTTTTACTTGCCCCAATGCAATCGCTGGTGTATGAATTAGCGCTGCATCCAAAAATCGTGGCTGATGTTCTACAACATCTTCATCTTTTTCTTTAATCAATCTTACGACAATATATTCTAGAAGACCAATAAATGGAAATAGTAAAATTGTTGTTATGATATTAAACGAACCGTGTGCGAATGCAATTGTAACTTTTGGATTCAAATGAAGAATTTGTGACATTTTTTCTACAAAAATTGAAAATGGCGATAACATAATCATAAAGAATATTGTTCCCATGACATTAAACATTGTGTGCGACAATGCAAGCCTTTTTGCTGAAGTATTGGCACCAATTGCTGCAAGTATAGCTGTTATTGTTGTTCCTATATTATCTCCGTAAAGTACAGGCAATGCAGCTTTTAATGTTATAAGATGTTCTTGATAGACATTTTGTAAAATACTGATTGTAGCACTTGAAGCTTGAACAAGCATTGTAATCATTGTTCCGATGAATACTCCCAAAACTGGGCTATGACTAAGCCTTACTGTCAATTCTGTAAATGCTGGCAAATGTTTAAGCGGTTCCATTGCTTTAGACATCAAAGTCAATGCAAAGAATATTCCTCCAAAACCAAATAAAATTCTTCCTAAATTATTTATAAAATTGTTTTTTACAAAAAACAGGCATGCCGCTCCTAAAAATAATATTGGCAATGCATATTCGGTAATGTTGAATCCAATAATAAACGTTGTAATTGTCGTACCAATATTGGCACCCATAATAATTCCGATAGCTTGCCGTAAATTTAAAAGTCCCGCTCCGACCAGTCCAATCGTAATAACTGATGTACCTGAACTCGACTGAATTAATGCTGTCACAAGTATTCCGACTAAAACTCCTAAAAACGGTGAAGTTGTATATTTGTCCAAAATATATCTAAGCCTATCTCCAGCTGCCATTTGCAGCCCATCTCCCATATATTTCATACAGAACAGAAACATTCCTAATCCACCTAAGAATCCAAATATCATCTGCTGATAATTAATCGCATTCATCAAATCAATCCTCTCTTTATTTTTATTTTATTTTAGTTTTAAAAATTCTATCACGTTGTATTTATACCATATTTTTTTTCAATTTTCTACTTTTTTTTAATAGAATTTCAAATAAAAAATAGTATGTAATTCAAAATTTATAAAATTTATTTGGTAAATTCTATTAAATAACTTGATACTTTTCTACATACTTTAATTTATGATTTATCCAATATTCCAGCTGATTTTGAGCCTGATTTATTTTGAATTCAACATTATATTTTGCCATTTCAACAAACAAGGAATTATCTTTTTGATAAATTGACATATAATGTTTTCCTTTTTTATCTGCAACTTCAATTTTTTCATTTTCTATTGAAAAAGTATACTGAATACTGTTATAATCACGATTTGGACTCCATACAAGATTTCTATCATTATTTATTTTTATATAAAATGCTGAATTTGTCGGAATAAATGCTAAATTTAGCCAATTTAATCCTTTACTGTCAATCCCGCCAGAAATTCCTTTGTTTCCGTAAGCAGTTATTTTATATTCGCCTGCACCGACATTTTTTACGCCTGCAAATACCATTCCCATTGATTTCATTTCAGATTTTTCAGAATCTGTATTTTCTGTATAATTAGAAAAAAAATCATTTGGCGAATATTTTATAATTTTTGATTCGTTCGTTGTTTTTCCCTTTTTATTTATTTTTATAATTTTAAAATCTTTTTTCAAAGTATCGGATAAAAATTCATAAACATTGATTGCCGCATATCTTGAAGGCATAAAAGCCAGATAATTTCCAACATTCAGCTGAACAGGATATTTATTTCCGTTTCCTGAAATTATCGCATAACTGATATAATCTGGATTATTTGACATTCTGGCTGAAAACTTTTCAAAATTATTAAAATTTTCCTTATTTCCAGCATTTAAAGCAAAACTAAATAAAAGCCCCGTTAATATTATAAATTTTGATAATATGTTTTTTCTCATAAAAACCTCCTAAATAGAAATTTATTTTATACTAAACCCTGTTTAAAAATAGAAGCCATATTTCATTATTTGCTAATAAGGAATTATACAACTAGTTTTCTATTTAAATGGAAAATAGCATAAATTCATTATTTAAAGAAAATAAATTAAGTAAAAATATAATTAGAAGCAGAAAAAAAGGAGCTAATTCAAAACTCAATTTGAAAAAACTCCTAAAAAATTTTCAATTATTTTTGATTTGCAATTATAGCAATTTCAACTCTTCTGTTTTGAGCTCTTCCTGCTTCTGTTGCATTGCTTGCAATTGGCTGCTTACTTCCGTAACCACGTGAAGTTATTCTTGAAGTTGAAATTCCTTGTGATTCAAGGTAAGATGCTACTGAACTTGCACGATTTACAGAAAGTGGATTGTTGATTGCATCAGTTCCTGTCGTATCTGTATGTCCTGAAACTACAATTGTTGAATCAGGATAAGTATTTAATACAGTTGCTACCGAATCCAATGTCTTTCTAAATTGTGGTTTAACCACATAACTGTTTGTATCAAAAGTAATATTTTCAGGTGCTGTCAATTTAATTTCACCTTCACCTGTTCTTTTTACATCTACACCAGTTCCTTGTAATTTATCTTTTAACTCTTTTTCCTGTCTATCAAAAATGTTTCCAATAGCCGCACCAACTGCAGCTCCTCCAGCTGTACCAATCAATGTACCTTTTGTATCTTTCCCAATAACTTGCCCAATAGCAGCTCCCGCAGCCGCACCAATTCCAGCACCAATTCCAGTTTTACTAATTTTCTTAGTTCCATCAGCAGCAGTTGTACAAGAAACCAATGCCAATGCTGATAACATAGTAATTGCCAATACTTTTTTCATTTTGACTCCTCCTTAAAATTTACTCTTTTTAACTTTCAGTTGGATTATACAATATTTTTATATTATTTTAATTTTTTTTGGCTTTGAAAATGTTGTGTTTTAGGAAAATAAATATTTTTTTATAAAAAACAGAGGTTGAGAAACTTCCTCTGTTAAAAAATAGAATTTTTTTTATTAACATTCTTCAGCATTAGTTTGATAAATATTTAAAATTCTCTTATCATAATCTATATCAACACAGTATTTTCTGTTACCAGGATAGTCTTCTCTCATACCTAATTTGACATTTCCTCCATTATAGGATCTTACTTCTCTATCAACTCTAATATTGGTATATTTGACTCCGTTAATACGACATAATTTATATGTAGTTGAGATTGTTAAAAATGGACGATCATAAAATTTATTCAAAATTTTTCCTCGACCTTCACAATATCCTGTTGAAATTTCTTCAGCTGCATTTACTACACTAAATGAGCAAAGAAATATTGATAATAAAAATAAGATTTTTTTCATTTTGAATCTTCCTCTCTAAATAATTTATTAATTTTCTTATATTTTTATTATATCATAAAATTTTTACAAAGTCATATACAATATATATATATATATTATTAATATATTTTATAAATGATTAAAATTTAAAGTGACAAAAAAAGCGAACATTTCCATGCCACTTTATAAATTTTTCTATTCAAAATAAAACTAAATCGTTCTAGTCTTCCTCATCATATTCATAATAGTAATAATAATCTCCATCATCATCGTTGTCATCTTCATCATAATAGTCGTTATCATTATCTTCATCTTCATCATAGTAATAATAGTCATCATCTTCATCGTCATAACTGTCATAGTAAGCATTAGCATAATTATTGTTGCTGTCGTAAATATTTTGAGAACTGATTCCTTTTGTTTCATCTGAAATTTTATTATTATATTTTGTTTCTCCAGCATTCGCACTTATTGATATTAATGCTAATATTCCCAACATAAAAATTTTATTTTTCATTTTATTATTTTTCCCTTCTGAAAAAGATTATTAATCCATATTATCATACATTCTTGCAAATTCAAATAATTTATCTTTTGTAATTTCTTGATAAGTCATTATTTAAACGTTTGTAGCAGCTCTTCCGCCCATCATAGGATTTCTATCTTCATCATTGTTTTAATACTTTGGATTTGAAAGTTTTGGATTATATTAAAAAATATTTTTATTTCTATAAGTATACTATAATTTTTTTGAAAGTCAATAATCAATATTATAAAATCCAAAAATGCTTTAAAGATAAAATTAAAAAAATTAATTTGATTTTTGAGGAAATTGAATATATAATAAAAGCGGATAAATAATTGTAAAAGCAAAAATTAATAGAAATAAGAGTTTATACTAAAACTGCTTAGACTCAGAATTTAATAAAATAAATATCCTGAAATAAGGGATTTTAACTCCTTGTATAGTTAAAAGATTTAGGTTATTGAAAATATCTATTAAAAAAATTAGGAATTTTTGGCAAAATTGGAAAATGAAAAATTAATTGGATTTTATTAAATAGTGCAAGAACACTTGCGACTTTAGTCGTGGGAGGTTCAGATGCTTTTACAAATGGCCAAAGAAGAATAAAGTTAGAGAAGAATAGGATTTGGGAGAATTTATGAAAATATATGCTGCTCCGATGGCGGGCGTTACTGATTATTCTTTTAGGAAGATACTTGAAAAGTTTGAGCCTGATTTTTTGTTTACTGAAATGGTAAATGCTAATTTATTGAATCGTGAAGATGAAATTACTGTAAATGAGCTTTTGAAATGTGATGATAAGGAAAAAACAGGAACTCAAATTTTTGGTGGGGATAAAAATGAGCTGGTTTCTGGAATTTTGAAATTGAAGGATTTTGGATTTAGAAAAATTAATATAAATATGGGGTGTCCGCAACCTAAGATTATAAAAAATGGGGCGGGGTCGGCACTTTTACAGAATCTTGAGCTGGTTGAGCAGGTGCTTTTGGAAACTAAGGGCATCGAGGCTGATATTTCTTTAAAAATTCGTGTTGGATATAAGGAGTTTCAAAATCCTGAGATTTTTCTGGAACTGGCAAATGAATATGATCTTGATTTTATCTGTGTTCATGGGCGGACTCAAAAACAGATGTATTCTGGAACTGCAAATTGGGAAATTGTTGAAAGATTAAGCAAGAGGCCAAGAAATATAGAATTTTTTGGAAATGGGGACTTATTTGAGCCTATTGAAATAAAGCAGAAAATATCTTCATGCAATCTTGACGGCATAATACTTTCACGTGGAATAATTGGAAATCCTTGGCTTATTTCACAAACAAGGGAGTTTTTAAAATTTGGAAAAATAAATACGATTCAAACTTTTGATGGAACAAAATTGCTTGTTTTAGAACATTTGGAAAATATTTGGAAAAATAAAGGAGAAATAAAAGCCGTGCTTGAAATAAATAAGTTTTTGCGACCATATTTTAAAAGATTTTGGGAGAAAAATTTGAATAAAAATAGTAAAATTGTTACGGTTGAGGATTTTTATGATGAAAATTTGAAAGGCCAAATTGATAAAATTATTTTGGAAAAAGAGATTTTAGAAAAAATAAAAATGATAAAACAGCTGTAATTTTAAAAATACTAGATTAATTAGATGTATTCAATAATTACACAAACTTAGAATTTAATAAGATAAATATTTTGAAGTAAGGAATCTAGACTCCTTAAAGATAAAAAAATTTAGATTATTGAACATATCTTTTGAATTTTATCGACTTTTACAAATATGCTTAAATCTGTTCAAATTAGCTATTAAGAATCATATAATTAGGGTTTTAGTAAACATAGCCACAACTTTTGAGTTCAATTTTAAATCAGTTTTGCTATAATTAAAAATAACTGGAGAAAGGGATAAAAATGACAAGAAATAATGAAAAAATTTCGTTACTGATAGAAAAATTGAAATCTATAAATGAGAATATTTTTTTTGATTTGTTAGTCGATAATTTTAATAATGAGCTGTTGGAAAAGAAATTTGGTAAACCGTTTAATAAGAATTCAATTTTTTTTGAGAGAGAAATTGATGTTATTGGGAAAACTGATGAGTCAAACAAAGATTTTTTGAGAAAAATTGTAGAAACAAATAATTCTTATGTTGAAAAGAAATGTTTGAATTTTGTGAAAGAAGACTATTTGAGGGAATTTCAGAGGGATAAAATTTTAAGGGTAAACGGAAGAGGATTGAATCCAGAGCAAATGATAATGTATGTTTTAAGTACGAATAAACTGGTTGAATTTTTGGATTTTTTCAAGGAAGAATATTTTAAATATATTGAGAAATTGAAAGAGAATAAGCAGGAAATATTGGAGAAAGAGACATTTTTGAAAGAAGCTGTGGAAGAACTGGAAAATGAGGATTTTGAGAAGGAATTTCAAGAGAGTATAAGTGCAAAATATATAAATGTTAAGAAGAGAAATTTGGAAAAATTATCGCAAAAATATGGTTTAGAATTTGATGAAGAAAATAGAAAATTTAATGTTTCAGCAGAATTTATCAGTTTTTTTGATGAAAAAATGAAGGAATATTTTTTGATGAGAAAAAATTTTAAGAGAGGATTTGAGTTTTTTAATATAAATTCGTATAAGGTTAGTGAAAAAGAAAGGGATTTGGAAGAGATAATTACTGATATTGAGGGAATTGAGCAGGAAAATAAATTTTTAAATTCTATTTGTGATAAACTTGAAGAAGAAAATAAGAAGTTGAAGGAAGATTTGAGAAAACACAGGAATAAAGAGGCTGAGAAAACTATTGAAAAACAGAAAAAAGAAATTGAAAAATTGAATATTCGGATAAAAAGTCTTGAAAAAGAAATTGAAAATATGGAACAGGATGAGAATATTGAAATAGTTGAAAATGTGAATATAAAAGAGTTGTCAGAAGAAAAGATGATAGACTTGACGAATCAGAATGTAAAAGTAGTTGGTGGTAGATGGAGTCAAAAAGTTATTGAAAAAGCTGAAAAATATGCGAAGGAAAAAGGATTTAAGATAGAATTTATTCATGCTACAGCCGTTTTTAGAAACTCAGATAAATTAAAAAATTCAGATATCGTAATATTTGATACATCTTACAACTCTCATTCAGCATATTACAAGCTAAAAAGCTGTGGATTGAAAATATACAGGATTTCAACTTCAAATTTGGATAGAATTAAAAATCTTTCTAAATAATTTTTTTGTAATTTTATGTTTTACAGGAAAATAGTGTTATATTTATTGGAATTTTTAAATTTTTACAAATACTTGTTCGATAATCATAGAAATTTAGAATTTAATAAAATAAATATCTTAAAGCAAGGGGTCTTGAATCCTTGTAAAGATAAAAAGTCTTAGGTTATTGAAAATATCTAATGACTAAAAAAAATGAAGAAAAGGAGAAAATAAAATGATTTTTACAAATATAAATGACAAATTGCAAAACAGCAGCCTGACAAAGGATATTCAATTTTGTATTGATTATGCTGAAAAAAATAGGGAGAAGATCTTGTCGCTGGAAAATGGAAGCTATGATGTTGATTATAATGGAATTAAGATGAATGTAGGGAAATATTTTACGAAGAAGGAGAATGATAAATTTTGGGAAAGCCATAAGAGATATTTGGATGTGCAAATTATGATTGATGGAAGTGAAAGGGTTGCATTTAACGATATTCATAATATGAAGGAAAAAAGTTTTGACCCTGAAAGAGATTTGGTTATTTTAGAAGGGAATAAATTGTTTGATATTGTCATTGAAAATGGAGATGTGCTTGTATTTTTTCCAAATGACGTGCATAAACCTGAACTTGATATTCTGGATTCTGAAAATGAAGAAGAATGTGAAAATAAAAAGAAAATTGTTACAAAAGTTGTCTTTAAAATTAAAATATAATTTTAGAAAATTATAAAAGTAAAAGATATAAAGACTATCTATAATCACAAGAGGTCAAAATCCCTTGTTAGAGAGTAGATTAAGATTAAGAAATTGAACTATTAAAAATTATATAAACTTAAGGTTTGGGTTAAATAGTCATAATTTTTGAGTTCGATTTTAATTTAATAAGGAGTGTGAAGATGAATTTTCCAGAACCATTAAAACGAGGAGATAAAGTATTTTTAGTCTGTACTTCTTCGCCTATTCTAGGGGAAGATATTGAGAAATGTAAGGAAGTTGTAAAAAAGTTGGGATTTGAGCCTGTGCTGGGGGAGAGCCTTTTTGAAGATATTGGTGGATATATGGCGGGAACACCTGAAATTAGAGTAAAGGATTTGCATAGAGCTTTTTCTGATGATGAGATTAAGGGGATTTTTTGCGTGAAAGGCGGGTTTAGTGCTTCACAGCTTTTGGATAAGCTGGATTATGAATTGATTAAAAATAATTCGAAGGTTTTTGTGGGATATAGCGATGTTACTAATTTGAATATTGTTTTTAATCAGAAGTGTAATTTGGGAACTTTTCATGGACCGATGGTAAAATCGAATATGTTTGATGATTTCAGTGATTTTACGAAAAAATCTTTTTTGGATGTATTAGATAAGAAAAAAGGAGAAAAATGGAAATTTGAAAATCCGATAGATAAAGAAAGTGGAATGGAAAAGAAAATTTTACTCTTAAATAAGAAAGATTTTGAAAATAAAAAAATAAGCGGTGAAATAGTTGGAGGGAATTTATCAATAATTGTTACAACTTTGGGAACTGATTATGAAATTGATACAAAGGGGAAAATACTTTTTATTGAGGAAATTGAGGAGGAAATAAGCAGAATTGATAGAATGATGACTCATTTGAAATATGCTGGGAAATTTGATGATTGTAATGGAGTTTTATTTGGAAATTTTGCAGGATGTGAGAATACTTATGGGGAAAATTATGAGCTGATGGATCTTTTGAAGAATTTTTTTAAAGATTACGAAAAACCTGTAATTTATGGGCTTGAAAGCGGACATGAAAAGCCTGATCTAGTTACGGTTCCGCTTGGGGCTAAATGCAGCGTAGAAATTGGGGAAGATGAGAATGAGATTTATTTTAAAAAATAGTTTCTAACTAAATGATCACTATTGTAAAAATGGTGATTATTTTTTAGTGAAAAAAAGACACAATTTTGTCAAAAATAAATGGTAAAATAAGACAAAAATGTTATAATATTTTAACTTAAATCTGAGAAAAGATAAGTAACCAAAAAGAAAGGAAAGTAAATGGTAAAAATAAATAGAAAGTTTCAAGTTTTATTTGTTTCATTTATTTTAGGACTGAGGAGTTTTGCGGTCAGTGTAGATGACTTAATTGCAGAATATGAAAAAAATTCATATACTACAAAAATAAATGAGAAAAATATGAAAAAGTATGATATTAAAGAAAAAGCTTTAAAAAATGGTGATTGGAATGAAGTCAGTGTAAATTCAGATGAGAATTATTCGTTGCATGGTCAGGCTAATGGATTGACGATGGATAATAATGTGAAGTATGGAAATTTTTATTATAAAAATAGTTATAATTTTAGGACTAAGGAACTTACAGAAAATAAAATTGGAATTTCTAAAACTTTGAATGATTATTTTGGATATAGTGATAATAGTTATAATAAAAAAACAAATCAAATTTCTCGTGATATTCAAAAAATTACAAATGAAACTACTAAAAATGGAGAGATCCGTGATTTGATTGATTTGTATAAAAATTATAAAAATAAACAGAAGGAGATTGAGCAGGAAGCACTTACGGTGGATGATACAAAAAAAGATTATGCAATTCAAACTAAAAAATATGAGGTTGGAACAGCGTCTCAATATGACTATGAGTTGGCAAAAACAGAGTATGAAAATTCGCAGTTGAAGTATGATAATCTTGGTAGAGAATTAAAGATTTTGGGAGAGCAGTTTATGATTTACAATGTTAAATTGCCTGAAAAAGAAAAATTGGATGATTTGAAGAGGGAGGAATTGAAAAAAGAAGACTTTTATGAGCTTAGATTATCGGAAGCGGAAGCAATAGAATTAAATACGAAACTTAATGAAGAGCAAATTAAAAAAGAGAATATTGATTATAAATATCCAAAATTAACAGGAGATTTGGGTTATTCATTAAAGGATCATTCGGTTGTTGCGGGACTTTCTGTTTCTAAAACTTTTAAAAGATATAATGATACGATTGAAGATTTGAAAAATGAAAAAGAAAAATTAGAATTACAATATGAACAGAAGAAAAATGAATTGGTATCAAATGTTGGACAGCAGATGATAACTTATACAACTTATCAGACGAATGAATTAACTGCAGAAAATACGATGAATATTAAGAAGAAAGAGTATGAAATTTATGCGAAAAGATATGAATTGGGAGTTGATACTTATTCAAATTATGTAGAAAAACGAAACAATTATAAAAAGGCTGTAATTGATTATGAAACGGCTAAAAATGAATTGGCGGCATTTACGAAAAAAATAAAATATTATAAGTAAAAATTGGAATATAAAAAATTTAAGAAATAAGAAAGTGGTGATGTTGTGGAAATGAATACACAAATTTCTGGAATAGCCAAGATGATTGAAACAAGGAGAAAAAATTCTAGAGATAAAAATAATTTTTATAAAATTTTGATAATGTTGACTATGATGATTATGATGGTGTCTTGTGGAAAGAAAGATAATGAATCTGAATATGAAGTTACAACTGTGCAATCTGGAGATATTTCATTATCGGTATCAAAAACAGGGCAAGTTGTGTCAGACAATGTAATGTCTGTTTATACGACGGCAAGTCAAAGAGTTAGTAAAGTATTTTTTAAAGAAGGGGATAATGTCAAAAAGGGAGATGTTGTTGTAACGTTTTATCCGGTTGATAAGAATGAGACTTTGAGAAGAATACAAATGAAAAATTTAGAGATACAAAAATATGAACGAAATCTAGCTGATGCTCAAAGTGCGCTCAGAAGAAAAAAAGAATCCCAAAGTTTAGCAATTCAGCAAAAATCAAGGGATTTGCATAATGCTGAAGAACTGTATAAGGTTGGTGGAGAAACTAGAGTTAATGTGGATGATGCGAGAAAGGCTCTGAGAAATTCTAGATTGGATTTAGATAATGTTGACAGTGAGCAAAGAGCTAATATTGAGGATGCGAGAACATCTCTAAAAACTGCGAAATTAGAATTAGCAACATTGAAAGAAGATTTGGCATTAATAAAAAATGAGATAACAAGTCCAGTAGATGGTGTTATTACAGAAATGACAGCTGATGAAAACTATAAAGTAAATACAGAGACAACTTTATTTAAGGTATCAGATTCGCAAAATATGAGAGTGGAAGTAAGTTTGTCAGATACAGAAGTAAAAAATGTAGAAGTAGGTCAAAGAGTAGAGATTACATCGGATGTTTTACCTGATGGAGAAAAATTAGAGGGATACGTGTCACAAATTTCTGGAGTAGCTAAAAAAAATTCATCACTTGATGAAAGTGATACAGTTGTAAAAATTAAAATGAACGAAACTAAAGGATTGAAGCCAGGTGTTACGATAAAAGCAACAATTTTTTATAAAGAGAGTAAAAATGTGACAAAATTGCCGTATAGTTCTGTTATTAATGAAAATGGTAAATATTATGTTTTTGTTGTAGGGAAAGGTAATAAAGTTTTGAAAAGAGAAGTAAAAGTAGGATTAAATGATGATTCTTATTATGAAATAACTTTTGGAGTATCGTTGGGAGAAAAGGTAATTACTGTTGCGGATGAGACACTTAAAGATGGTCAAAAGATAAAAATTGCTGATCCAAAAAAACATAAAGATGAAAATCCACAAAAAATGAAAAAAGATGATAAACCAAGACAAGGAGGAGGACCTGGAGGACCACCAAGATAGTTTTTAAAATTATTTTGAATTTAGGAAGATTTATATGATAAAAGTAAGCGATATTGTGAAAATATATAAAAATGGGAATATAGAATTAAAGGTTTTAAAAGGATTGAATCTGGAGGTTAAGGAAGGAGAATATGTTGCTTTCATGGGGCCTTCTGGAAGTGGTAAATCAACGCTTATGAATATTTTGGGCTGTCTTGATAGCCTTACATCTGGAACTTATATTTTAGATGGTCAGGATGTTTCAACGATAAAAGGGGATGCACTTGCTGAAGTAAGAAATAAAAAGATAGGTTTTGTATTTCAAACTTTTAATTTATTACCAAAAATGACAGCAGTTGAAAATGTGGCTCTTCCAGCACTTTATGCAGGAGTGAAAAAGGCTGAACGTATAAAAAGAGCAACAGAAGCACTAGAAAGTGTGGGACTTGGAGAAAGAATTTATCATAAGCCAAACGAAATGTCTGGAGGTCAAAGACAAAGAGTTGCGATTGCAAGGGCGATAATTAATAATCCAAAAATTCTTTTGGCAGATGAGCCAACTGGAAATTTGGATTCAAAATCTGGAGAAGAAGTTTTGGAAATTTTTAAGAAACTTAATGATAGTGGAACAACAATTGTAATGGTTACGCATGAGGAAGATGTGGCAGAACATTGTAAGAGAATTATTAGATTAAAAGATGGTGTTATAGAAGAAGATGAGATTGTTCAGCATAGGAGAGGAGTGTAGTAGAAATGGATTTTATGGAATTATTAAAATTATCAGTATCAAATTTATTTAGCTATAAAGTGCGTTCCTTTTTGACAATGCTAGGAATAATAATTGGGATATCTTCTGTTGTAATGATGTCATCGCTTGGAGCAGGAGTTAAAGAAAATATCACTGGAGATTTGAATAAACTGGGAGTATCAAACTTTGAAATATCAATTGATACTTCGCCAGGTCAAACTTATAAATCGCAGGATTTATTGACACAAAAAGATATTGCAGAATTGAAGAATATGGAAGGAGTCGAAGCTGTAACGCCTACGTCTAGCACTTTTGCAAGATTATCTACAAATGATGGTTCTGATAAAATGTTTACAGGAACTGGAGTGACAGAAGATTATTTTAAGATGTCAAATTATACGATAGTAAAAGGAAGAAAGTTCTTACCAAATGAATACAGAAAAGATGGAAGATATGTTATAATTGATAACACAACAGCAGACCAAATGTTTCCTGATGAAAATCCAATAGGGAAAAAGTTGACATTAAATTTTAGAAAGAATAGTGAAACAGTTACGATTGTAGGAGTATTTAAAAATCCATATTCCAGCATGGGAGGTGGAGATCAGATGCCTTCGATGGGACTTTTGCCAAACAATTATTTAAATTATCTGCAAGGAAATGAGCAAGATAAATTTACTGCATTACAAGTAAAAGCTACAGATGCTAATGAGATGAGCAGAGTAATGGAAATCGTAAAAGAAAAAATGAAAACTCGTGGAAGTGAAACTGATACTTACAGCGTGAATTCAACGAGTCAAGGATTAGATGAATTTAACAATATTCTTAATATGCTCTCGCTTTTTATAAGTGGAGTAGCTGCCATTTCACTTTTTGTAGGTGGAATTGGAGTTATGAATATAATGCTTGTAAGTGTTACAGAGAGAATTAGAGAAGTTGGTTTAAGAAAAGCGATTGGAGCAAAAACGATTCATATTCTTATACAATTTTTAATAGAAGCTGTAATTTTAACATTTTTTGGAGGAATAGTTGGAGTAATTATCGGATATTTACTAGCTTTACTAATAGGAATTTTTATAAAAACAACACCGATATTAAGCCCTGTAATAGTATTTGTATGTATATTCGTTTCAACAATGATAGGTTTAGTATTTGGAGTTTATCCAGCTAAAAAAGCTGCTACATTGGAACCAATGGAGGCGTTGAGGACTGATTAATTAAATAAAATAATAATAAAAAATTCGATATGCATAAGTTACTGAAAGCTAGAATTAATTTAATTTTCTAGTAAAAATGTTTATCGAATTTTTATTTTTAGAGTGTACCCAAAACCGATGAATTTAAAATGTTAATTTTAGAATTGCTGGAAGAAGGAAGAACAAAAAAATCATTAGAAAATGGGTAAGTGATATAACATATATTTGGACAAAAAAGGACGGATGGTACTATTTATCAAGTATAATGGATTTGCACAGCAGAAGAATAATATCACATAAGGTTGGAAAATTTATGGATATAAAATTAGTGATGGACACCTTAAAAATGGCGATATATAAAAGAGGAGATACAACTAATCTGATAATACATACAGATAGAGGTAGCCAGTATATGAGTAAAGAATATCATAAATTTTGTGCAGAAAAAGGCATAAGCATATCTTATAGTAGAAAAGGGAATCCTTATGATAATGCCTGTATAGAATCATTCCATGCCATGCAACATTGAAAAAAGAATATGTATATAATGAAAAATTTGAAAATTTAGAAAGTTTAAGAACTGGAATGTACGAATATATAGAAATATGGTATAATAATAGCAGAATACACAGTAAAATAGGATTTATAAGTCCAAATGAATACGAAGAAAGCCATAAAGAAAGGAAACAAAGAAATTGCTTAAAAATAGTCTAAATTTTTGGGGACACTCCAATGATGAGGCAGATAAAAAAGATAGAGAAAAATGGAAAGAATGGTTTAAAAAACATCAGCAATTATTTGACGACAATAATATTCTGGATTTATGGATGGATAAAAATAGAAATAAGTGTGATGAATTTATTTCTCAAGCCAATAATTTATATAAAGAGTTAATATTTTGATTATATTTTATGTATGGCCAAACAATAGATGAAATGATATTCTTTTATTGAGGTGATTTGAAATGAAAAAAACATATACCCCATTACGCTATCCTGGAGGAAAATCAAAACTATATAACTATATATGTACATTTCTAAATCAATACTATGATCATCCACCAGTTTATGCAGAAGCCTTTGCAGGCGGATTTGGGTTAGGGATGTCATTGTTGTTACAAGAAAAAGTTAACGAAGTGTATCTCAATGATTTTGATATTTGTATCTATTCATTTTGGAAATCAATTACATCTCCAAATTGCTATTATCGGTTTGTAAGATTAGTTAATGATACCCCTGTAGATATAAATAACTACTTAATACAGCGAGAAGTATATAAGCATCCAAAAAGATATAGTATGGCAGAAGTTGGGTTCGCAACCTTCTTCCTAAATAGATGTAATAGATCAGGTATCCTATCTGCTAACCCAATTGGCGGAATTGAGCAAACAGGCAATTACAGAATAGATTGTAGATTTAATAAAGAAAGATTATTAAAGCTGATTGAGACTATATATAACCATAGAAATCAAATTCATGTAACAAACTTAGATGCAATAGAATTTCTCAAACAGTTAGATGACAGAAGAACAAATGTTTTATTTAATCTTGATCCGCCATATGTTTCAGCTGGTCCAACTCTGTATAAAAATAACTTTTCAGACAATGACCATATTACTTTGTCCAATCACGTACATCATTTAAATAATCACTGGATTATGACATATGACAATCATGATTTAATAAGAAATTGCTATAAAGATTGTTTAGTAAGAGAATATTCAATCAAATATTCCCTTGAAGACAAAAGAGATGAAGTCGAATTGATTATTTATGACAACGCTTTTGTAAACCCTCCACGCTTATAATAAAAAGCTCCACCATGTCAATGGCAGAGCATAGCAGCAAACTCACAACCAATGGCTTTTACTGTGCTCAATTTTAACACGAAAGGAGATTACACATGATTGGATACGACGAGGTTAGAAAACTTACTTCGTTTTAATTAAGTATCGTAATCAAAATGGAAAAAGACTGCAAAAGAAAAAACACGGTTCTGCAACCAAGAGAGAAGTACGTGCGTGGGAAAACGAAACACGTGATAATCTGTGCAGAAACGTGATGGACTTTAGAGCTCTAGCTACAACCTATTTTGCTATGCTAGAGGTTACACAATCTACGTATGCGTAGACTAGACACGTATATGTCATCATTGCTAGATCAGGATGTATGCGACATCACTAAGCCAATCATGCAAGAATGGCGTGTATGGTTGTCGGAGCAAGAATTATCCAGTACAACAAAAAATAATATATTGACGCTCTGCAAGTCTATTTTTCACTTTGGATTCCAGGCGTATGGCCTACAGGATTCAGCTGCAATCTTACGGCCATTCAAAAAACGGCCGGATGAAGTTAAAACCATGCAGGTGTGGACGGTCGACGAATTCAATCAATTTATTTCCGCTGTCGACCATCCTGTTTATCACGCATTGTTTCGCCTGCTCTTCTGGTCTGGAATGAGGCGCGGTGAAGCGCTGGCTCTAACATGCGACGACCTGCTGCCTGGTAATCGTATAAAAATAAATAAATCATTTCGGCGTAGGATTGACGGTATAGGCCCTACAAAGAACGCAGCAAGCGTCCGGACGATTGTCCTGGATGAATTAACTGGAGGCTGTCTATGCGCGTTCTGGCGGCCCTTATATCTTTGGTGGAATGCAACCTATTGCAACTCAATCGGTTAGTGAACACTTCAACTCTTTTATAGAGCGCGCTGGCGTTAAAAAAATCCGCCTGCATGACCTGCGCCATTCCCACGCTTCCATGCTTCTTAACGATCCTACGATTTCGGTTGTGGCTGTTTCTAGTCGCCTGGGCCACCGCAATGTGGCCACGACGATGTCGACTTATACTCATGTTATAGACAAAGCCACGAAAGAACTAAATTCAAAAATTGCCTCACTCACCTCTTCCAAATCATCGAAAAATTTATAAAAAGGGGGCCAAAAGGGGGCCAGTAAATAACAAAAGCCCATAAAATAGGGCTTTTTCTTTATAAAGTGCCGCTTAGCAGAATTGAACTGCTCGTTCATCCTTACCATGGATGCGTATTACCACTATACTAAAGCGGCATAGCCTTTATATAATAACAAACTACAACTAAAAATCAATAATCAGTACTGTTTTTCAGTTCGTTATAAACGACCTGTAAAGGCAGTCCCATAATAGCATAATAATCGCCATGAATTTCTTTGATGTATCTACCACCAAAGCCTTGAATTGCATAGGCACCTGCTTTATCTACAGTTTCTCCTGTATGAATATAATCCCAGATTTCCTCATCACTCATATGTGCAAAATAAACATCCGCAACACTTGCATATGTAAAACACTTCTTCTCACTGAGAATACATAGACTTGTTAGTACTTGACTCTTGTGATTTTGAAGTTTCTTCAACATCCTAAACGCATCCTCATCATTTTCGGGTTTTCCCATAACTTGATTATCACATAAAACTAAAGTATCACTACCGATTACGATAGACTCTGGATGTCTTTCTAAAACTGTCTTTGCTTTGCGATAAGATAAATTCTTACTTTCCTCGATAAGATCTGCTTGTAAATCAATTGACTCATCAATATCTGCTGGATCACAGATGAATGAAAATCCAGTTTTCTCTAATAACTCTTTTCTTCGTGGGCTTTGCGAAGCTAGTACTAATTCTCTCATAGACAACCTCTTTCTTTACTATTTTATGAAAAATTAGGAATTAATGAAAGTGCTTACGTGATATAATTATCCAAGAAATAAAAATTGAAAGGGATTAAGAATGAACAAACCTACATTAGTTATTTTGGCTGCCGGAATGGGTAGCCGCTATGGTGGAATGAAACAGATTGATGGAGTTGGAAGCCATGGTGAACCAATCATAGAATTTTCTATCTATGACGCAAAAGAAGCAGGCTTTGAGAATGTTGTTCTCATCATCCGTCGTGAACATGAACAAGCATTCCATACCGCATTAACAGACCGCGTATCGAAGGGAATGAACGTGAAGTTTGCTTATCAGGACATCAACAATGTTCCATCTGACATTGTGGTACCTGAAGGACGTGAAAAACCATGGGGCACAACACATGCATTGCTTGCATGTAAGGGTGTCGTTGATGGACCATTTGCGATTATCAATGCAGATGACTTCTATGGCAAGGACGCATACAAAGTTATCTACAATTTCCTAACAACTGAAGTAAGTGATGACCATTATGCAATGGTTGGTTATGCCGCAAATAATACGCTTACAGATCACGGAACAGTTACACGTGGTGTATGCCAAAAAGATGAAAAAGGTAACTTAACAAGCATTGTTGAAGTACAGAAGATTGCCCGTCAAGATGGTAAGGTTGTTTATGATGACAATGGAACTTGGAAAGAAATGGATCCTAATGCATTAGTATCTATGAACTTCTGGGGATTTACGCCGAAGGTATTTGATGACATGGATGTATACTTTGATGAATTCATTCATGCAAACCTCGCATCTAACCCAATGAAGTGTGAATATGTCATTCCTACTACTGTTGGTCAAATGGTTAAGGATGGTAAGTGTACAGTTAAAGTACTTTCCTCTAAAGACCAATGGTTTGGTGTAACATATCAAGAAGACAAGCCACTTGTAGTTGAAAAGATTGCGGAAATGAAAGAAGCAGGAATCTACCCAGATATCCTTTGGAAGTAATTAAAGCCCTTGTGCGATTGCACAAGAGCTTTTCTTTTACATATATTTTCTTAGGAAGCGTAGAACATTGCGATATGCAATATCTTTAATTTCCTCTGCTGTAAATCCTACACGCTGTAACGCTTTGATAAAATTCTGTGCTTGAGAAGGGCCATACATATTATGTTCCTCACCATCATTATAATATTCACCAAAGTCAAATCCACAAGCAACGTGTCTTACCCCAACAAGATCTGCGATATATTTTGCATGTTTCGCAAGATGTAGTGCATCTTGTTTTTGTTGTTCTGTATGAATAAATGAACAACATGCATTCATACCAATCAATCCATCTTTACTCGCGATTGCACGAATCTGCTGATCTGTTAGATTTCTTTCCACAAAGCAACGACCCTTCGCATTTGAATGTGTCGCAATGATTGGTTGTGTTGAACAGGAAAGAATATCCCAAAATGTCTTCTCATTGGCATGAGACACATCCACTATCATATGTAGCTCATTCATCTTTACGATTGCTTGCTTACCGAGTTCTGTTAACCCTCTTGTAGGATCTCCAGAATTACCTGTTGCAAGTGCATTTTGATCATTCCAGCAAAGAGAACCAATACGATTGCCCATATCATATAACCATTGAATTTTCTCTTCAACATCGTTGTGGATACCGCACATTCCTTCAATTGTCATTAAGAATGCCGTTTCTTGTTGATCATCATCTAAATCATCCTTGGTGTAGATAACTTTATGCCCAGAAGCAGTAATATCATTCTTTACTTTTGTGACGACATCTTGCATCTCTTGCCAGTTTTCTGTTCCCACAAAGAAGCTTGCGGCAGAAGTATATCCAATTTGTCCCTGTTTAAAACGAGTGTTCCAATCTTTCTTAAGGATGGAGGTTTTGCCATCTGTGTAGAAAGGCTTAATCGCTTCTGCTAAGTCCGCATGTAAATCAAAGATTTTCATATTCTTTCCCCTTATTGATATCGTATAAAATCTTCATCCCCTTATATGCAATATCCGCATCATATGCGTTAATCTCATCTGTTTCATTTGCGATAATCTTACCAAGACCACCAGTCGCAATGACCATGCATGTTGGATCGTTGAGTTCCTTCTTCATTGTTTTAATAATGTATTCTACCGAACCAATATATCCATATACAACACCTGCCTGCATGCCTTCAATTGTATTTGTCCCAAGCACTGACTTAGGTTTTACAATCTCAATTTCAGGTAACTTAGCCGTCATAGAAGTTAGTGCATTTAGACTAATACCCAATCCTGGCTGAATCACTACATAGCGGAAGACACCATTTTGATCAATATAGTCATATGTCGTTGCAGTTCCAAAGTCTACGATAATGCATGAGCGATGAAATGTATTCCATGCATATGTTGTATTTACAATACGGTCTGCTCCTATCGATCTTGGTGCCTCAGTATCCAGTTTAATATCCATCTGCATATCATTACTTACAATCATTGGTTTTTGGTGTAAATATTTAATCACTGCAGAAGTCAAAGAATACATCAACTTTGGCACAACAGAAGAAATGATAATACCTGTAATATCTAAAGCTTTTAACTCTAATGTATTTAGGAATGTTGTGATGAAGAAGCCATACTCATCACTAGTACGTGTTGTTTGTGTCATAAGTCGATAGCGACCAATGATTTTCTCTCCATCAAGAATCCCCATAGAAATATTTGTATTTCCAACATCAATTGTTAGTAACATAATTGTCCTCACTTCTTTAGGCAATGACGCAGTATTTCTTTCGCTGTATCATCTTTGGATAATAATCCTAAATCCTCTACACTTGTTGGAGAGATGATTTTTACAATATTTGTATCAACACCAAAGCCTGCACCAGGTTCACGAATACTATTTGCGATAATATAGTTCGCATTTTTTTCTTGTAGTTTCTTTGCCGCGTTTTCTAATAAATTCTCTGTTTCCATCGCGAAGCCAATCACGACCTGATCTTCACGTTTCTTCTTTCCAATTGTCAGAAGAATATCCTGTGTACGTTTCAGAGCGATGGATAAATCACCCTCTGCTTTTTTAATCTTGTGATCCGCCTTTTCAATTGGCATATAATCCGCAACTGCCGCAGACATAATTACAACGTCTGCCTTTTCAAAGTTGTTGACAACACACTCTCTCATATCTGCAGCACTTATGACATTTACGACATCAACCCCATAAGGTTGCGGTAAATTTGTCTTGCCAGAAATCAGCGTTACCTTCGCACCTGCATTACGTGCTTCTTTCGCCAAAGCATAGCCCATCTTTCCTGTAGAATGGTTCGTTATATAACGCACAGGATCAATTTCTTCTTGGGTAGCACCTGCAGTAATCACAACATGTCTTCCTTGTAAGTAGCGATCAGTTTCTACAAGGGAGGCAATCGCATCTTCGATTTCCTCTGGTTCAGGTAAACGCCCTGCGCCTACATCTCCACAAGCTAGATATCCCGCACCACTACACATGATATGCATGCCATATTTTTGGCATGTCGCAATATTATCCTGTGTGATTGGATTGTTTAACATATTTGTATTCATTGCAGGAACAATCATTTTTGGACATGTGGATGCCAAAAATGTAGTCGTTAACATATCATCTGCTATGCCATGGGCAATCTTAGCAATGATATTTGCAGTAGCAG
>ERZ772948.42-NODE-42-length-66111-cov-3.275085_pt1 | contig 66111 bp, 61 predicted proteins | sample MGYA00511945_ERZ772948 | MGnify/ENA primary metagenome ERZ772948 (study PRJEB29015, sample SAMEA2737927) | human oral metagenome | biome: human oral; feature: human-associated habitat; material: dental | place: China | collected 2141 ... | reverse complement strand
TATCCACATGCCCGCTCGCCTGCCACACCTTCTGATTCATCAAAATCGCTGCATCGACGCCGTACATGTCATCACGCTCATCGACGAATCTGCGCCACCATAGGTTCATAATATTGCGCTTGAGCTGCACGCCTAGCGGGCCATAGTCCCATGTGCCACTCAGGCCGCCGTACACGTCCGACCCCTGATAAATAAAGCCGCGGCGCTTGCACAGGCTAATAATTGCTTCCATTGTTACATTACTCATTGCGCTACTCACACGCGTCCTTTCTCCGCGTTGGCAACGCGGCAGCTTCATGATTGGTTCTTTGGTATTATTATAGCATTTCTTGAGGTGGGTACGTTCTTCATCGGGTGGATGATAAAACAGCACAGTATACACACCAAACCGAAAATGTTCCGGCCAGAATATATACAGAGCTCATCCGTTTGCTTAGTCACTGGCCTCCAGATATTTTCTTGTTCGGTATGTATACTGTACTGCAGCTACACCCCAGCATGCTGCCGCGCCACCAGCCAGCATTCGGGCAGGATGGCTAGCACACCACCGACCTGTGCTACTACTGTGGGTGGGCGCGTGGCGAGTAGGCGGAGCAGCTTGATGTGCGCTGCGGTGATGTCGCCTTGGTCGCTGAGGCGCAGGCCACGCTCCGACCCGTCATACATATACCGCCGCTCGGGCTGGAGGGGTTGGCCCAGCACGTCGCGCACTAGGTTGAGCTCGTAGCCTTGCAGCGCCGCATAGTGGATGGCGAGCCAGGCTTGGGTGAGCATGACGGGTACGCTAGGCTGATTGAGCCCCTCATACACCAAGCGCAGCACCTCATACCAGGCTGGCTCGTCTAGCATGCGGCTGGCCTGCGCCACTAGCTGGATAGCGGCATAACCAGCTTGCAGGCGGTCATAATCGGCCACGATTGTTTGATAATACTTCGTCAGGCGAGCTTGTGTGAGCACACCAAGCTCACTGCAACCCTGGCGGATAACGACATCGCTGATCGCAAAGAGTTCAACCGCTCCAGCTAGCCGGCTCTTTTCGCGCCGGACACCCTTGGCAATTACCGCCCGCTGCCCCTCTGGCGTGAGCAATTGCAGTACGCGGTCGGCCTCGCCATAGTTGGTGCGGCGCAGGACGATCGCTGTGGTGCGCTGCACACTCATGTCACTACCTCGCTTGGGATGTACCTGCCTAGTACGTTCGTCACGTCGCTCGGGTGCATCGTTGTTTTGTCGAGCAGGGCAACGACACCGTAGGGTGCGAGATCGGCTAACGCCATGTCGCTCGCATTATTACTACAGATGATAATGGGGATACGCGCTGTATCGCTATACGATTGCAGTTCGTGGAGCAGCACCAGGCCATTACCCCCTGGCATGAACATATCGAGGATGATCACTGCTGGGAGCGCCTCGTCGAGCGCTGCCATGCCAGCCAGCACATCGGCCGCATAGACGGGTGCCATACCGGCCCGCCGCACTGCCGCAAGTTGCAGCTCAGCAAACCATTGGTCATCGTCGATGACCAACACCCGCGGCGGCGATTGCGTCATAATAGCCTCTGTTGATACACCGCCTGGAGATCGATGTAGAAGGTCGCGCCATCGCGGTGCCGCACTGCCCCAATTTGCGCCTCCATCGCGCTGGCAAATTGCCCTGCAATGTAGAGCCCCAGGCCACTGCTGCCTGGCCGGCTGTGCAATGGCTGTGCGCTGACGCCAAGGCGTTGCTCCAATTGCTGCCAGAGTGATGGCGGAATAGCTGGGCCATAGTCGCGCACCGCCAGGCGAATCACCCGGCCACCAGCTCGCCGGGAGAGTCGCACTACCACGGGTGCATCGCCCTCGCCACTGTAGTGGAGTGCATTGTCGGCGAAGTTGCACAGGACGCGCCGCAGGAGGTCGCGGTTGCCGAGACCCACCACTGCCCGCCGTGGCACGCGCACTGTCAGGCGACGGCCCTTGGCTGCGTAGAGTGGCTGGAGCTCGGCCACGACGTCGCGCGCCACCAACGCCAAGTTGAGCGGCTCGATGCCAAATAGCTCCTCGTGGAGACGGGTGGATTGCGTCAAGTCGGTAGTGAGGCGCAAGGCCCGCTCGCTGGTCAGCGCCATCCGCCGGGCTAGCTCGGCCACCTCGACTGGCGACAGCCCACCAGCCTCCAAGCTCAGCGCCAATTGCCGTAGCAGCGCCAGTGGCGACTTGAGGTCGTGTGCCGCCGCAACAAAGAGCGACGCCTCCCCCCAGGAAGCGCCGCTCATCATAACCGCATTCCCCTCCGTGCTCATACCAGCTGCATTGTAGCACAGATCGTCGCAATGTTCTATATTTATTCGTTAAATTTAATGGTTTTTATCAGGGCTTCGTAGTCGTTATTAAATACGTCGGCATCCGTCCGCACCGTGAGTGTCCGGTCACGCATCTTGATCACCACTGCGGTGCCACGGATATCTTTGCTAAAGTTCCCCTCCAGACGCGTGCCCGTCAGGCCTTTGTCGTTGCTCCAGGCGCTCGACTTCAGCTCGCCTTTTTTGATCTGGCTGTCGTAGTCGGCCACCGCTTTGTCGTAGATCTTTTGCTCGATGCTGATGCGAATAGCAATCTTCTGCGTGTCCGTCACTGGTGGCACCACACGGGGGTTGAGATACGCCTCGTACGTCTTGCCGCCGCCCTCGCTCACATCGGTGGCTTGGTAGGCACTCCAGGTCTTGGGGTAGTCGAAGGTCAGGCGGCCATAGTCATCTGGCCCAACGAACTGCAGCATCGGCTGCTTTTCGCGCTCGGCAAATTTCTTCTCGTCTTCGTCTGCTTGCGTCTTCTTGGCCTCAGCTTGCGCTGCGGTAATCTTGCTATCGAGGTTGCTCTTGGCCTCGGTGTAGTTGGTATAAGCCCAGGCCGAAAACCCACCAAAGAGCACCACCAGCAGGGCTAGCCCAATGATGGCAAAGGTGCTGCCACTAAGAAAACTTCGTCGTTTGTAAGATTGCTTCGTCATACTCCTATTATACTTATGCCTGGGGCGATAGACAAGAGCGGGATGCTATTTGTGCCGCTCTGCCCGCACCCGATACAGCTTATGCGCGCCTTGCTCGCGCACTGGTGCCCAGCCAGGCACGGCAAAGGCGTAGGAGATGAACCACAGGTCTGTGCCGAGGCGGGTGGCTTGCTGCTGCACATGGGCAGCCATCCGAGCGATGTCGCGCGAGTCACCAAAAGTGTAGACCACTGTGGTGCCAGTTGGAAAGTTCGTGCGGTAGAGGTTACCACACACCACCATCGCTTTGGTATCACCACGCAAACGCCAGCGCGAGAGCAAGACGAGGAGGGGGTTGAGCTCCACGCCAAAGGCTCGTGCCCCCTGCTGGCGGGCGACCTTTAAGACAACACCATCGCCCGAGCCCATGTCCACCAAGCAATCCTCCGGTCCGAGGCTATAGAGCTGGGTCAGCGCCCGCTGCACATCGCGGCGGTGCGACGGTACATAGGGTGCCCCCGTCAGCGCTGTCACGCAAAACAGTAGGATAATGACCAGGAGTGCCCACCACATCATGAGGCAGCTGTGTCCTCTGTGATGATGGTTACCTTATTTTTGATCTCGGTTAGGCGCTGGTCGATCTGCTCAGCAACGCGTGCTGCCTGCTGGTAGCGCTCTACCGCCGCCTCGAGCTCAAACTCATCACTGTCAAACCATGCCAAGATCTCCTCCAGCTGTTCCATCTGCTCACGTAGTGAACGGTTATCTGCATTGCTCTGCTGGTCAGGTTGTGGCGATGTTGATGAGTCAACCGACGGGTTGCTCGTTTGACTATAATCCGGCGTGATTCCCTCTGCTGCAAGGGCCATTGCCAGTTGGTCGTCATCACTCAGTGTGGCGCGCTTGGCCCGAGTGCTAGGTGTGGCGGATTTCGCCTGTTTCGTTGGTTGTTTTGCGTTCGACATGGGTTACCTCCGCTGTTATCATATCGCTATATCGCTCGATGGTGATCGTTTGGCCGACGGCGGCCTGGCCACGCACCAGGGCATAGCCACGCGCTAGGGTTGCTGCAGGGTTATACAGCCGGAGCCGGGCCTGCAGCACTGCGCATTGCTGCTCGAGTGCCTGCTGCCGCCTGGCTAGCCTTGCCCCAGCTTCGGCCAGTTGATGCTGGACCGATACTAGCTCATCATCTACCGTGGCAATAATCGTTCGCTTCATTGCCTGCAACTGTTCGGCTAGCCGCGCTTGGACTGCTGTGGCATCAGGTGTGATGAGCTGAGCAGCGTTGGTTGGCGTCACAGCCCGGACGTCGGCAACGAGGTCGGCCAATGTCTCATCTGTGTCGTGCCCCACCCCGACCACCGTTGGCACCCGGCTTGCAGCGATCGCCCGCACCAGCGCTTCGTCGTTAAAGACTTGCAAATCATCGGCGCTGCCGCCACCGCGCACAATCGCCAGCACCTGTGGCACGGTTGCACGGCGGTTGCAGCGCTCAATGGCGCGGATGATCCGGTCGGCCGCGCCAGCACCCTGGACTGGCACTGCATAGACATCGACCTGCATGCCGCCCCAGCGCTGGCCGATGATCGTCATAAAGTCGGCATAGCCTGCCGCCTGGGGGCTACTCACCACGGCAATGTGCTCGGGCCACTCGGGTACTGGTCGCTTGCGCTCTGGAGCAAAGAGCCCCTCCGCGCCAAGGCGCTGGCGCAGCAGCTCGAAGTTTTTCTTAATACTCCCCTGCCCGACTGGTCGCACCTGCTGCACAGTCAGGCTGAATTTGCCGCGCGCTGTAAGCTTCGGCACAGCTTGCACTGCTACCTGCATGCCATCTTCTAGCGCCACCCGGAGCTGCCACACCATCATAAAGCAGCTCACGCTGCCTGTCTCGTCCTTGAGGTCAAAAAAGACAAACTTCCCCTGGCGCACCGCCATACTAGCTACTTCGCCCTCGACCGTTAGTACCGGAAATGCTCCCTCCAGCACCTGGCTCGCACAGGCGAGGAAGTCGCTAACGCTCAGTGGTGGGAGGTTTGTCGCGTCCATAACGCATGATGGTTAATTGATAAAATGCATAGCCAAACACCAGTGTAGTCACGATGGCAATCACGCGGTAGAGCATCGTCCCAACGATGGCCTGGCCCTGGCTTACACCCGAGAGCGCCAAGATCCCCACCATCACTGCCTCATACGCACCAGCTCCACCAGGGGTAGCAACCACCACCGCCATGGTCGTGGCCACGCCATAGGCAATGAGAATTGATGCAGGATTGACCGATACCCCCAGCGATTGGAAGGTCATCCAGAAGGGTAAGATCTCCATAATCGTAAAGACAATACTCCAGATAAAGGGCTGCCACAGCAGCTTCTTGTCGCGCCGCAGCTCGAGGAAGTCAGTGTGGAGGTCGTCGCAGTAGCGCCGCACCGCAGCTTCGTCCATCACTGGCTTTGTGCGCCGCAGGATGCGCCGCGCGAAGCCGTTGATTGTCAGCGTGACCTGATGCGCTGCCTTGTGGAGCCGCCGCTGGCTCGTCAGTAAGTATACTCCCAGTAGCGTGATCATCGTCAGGCAAAATACCAGTCCCCCACTCATTAGGATGATCCAGCGGTTCACTCCGCTATCGATCGTCACTATTACCACCGCCACTGCAAGGAACAGCACCACTGCCACAAAGCCCATGACATAGCGCACCATTTGGGCCATTGTCGCCCGCCCTGTCGAGACACCGTATTTGCGTAGGCGCCAGTTGGCATACGATATACCGCTCAGGCCACCACTGGGGAAGGCGTGGTTGACGAAGTTTAGCTCCAGCGACAAGCGCATCAGGGCAAAGGGGCTCACATCACGCACGAAGCCCTTTTGCCGCAGATATGAGAAGATCATCTCACCTGCCGCCAAGTACCCCAACGCCGCCACTGGGAAGACGGCAATCAAGACCCATATATTGACCTGCTGCAGCAAATGCCACGCCTGGAGAAGCTCGTGCCGCGACAAGAATAGAATCAAGGCGATCAGCACAAACGTCATAATACTCAGCCAGGTGCGGAAGGACAGCTGTTTCATTTTTTTGATATATTTCTGCATAGCTACGGTATATTATACCACGAGGTTAACTGCAGCTACTCGAGCATACTCGCTGGGCAGGCAATCGTCGCCTCATAGGCCGTCCACTCGTCGTACTCGGTGTCGTACAGCCAGTCTTTCGTTGCTTCATAGAACTCTCTGTCGGTACCGAACGGATCATCGACCGTTGGAACATGCTGGTATTTGGCAAGCTTTGCTTCAACAAACGCTGTTATCTCGACGAAGTCAAGCTGGGGCATGACTAGTGGTGTAACTGGGTCGCCATCAAAATACTCTGCACCAGCAGGGTCATCCAAGAATGACTGGGAACACACGGTGAGGATGTAGCGCCCTGGCTCGGTCGTGCCCACGCCAACATCCTGATTAGGGGAGATGTCCATCTTCTCACGGACTGACTTATCGCGCGGTGCGATACAGACACCAACCTCAATCGCCCATGGGCAGCGTGGGTCACCAAATGACAGATAGGGGCTCTTTGGGTTGTTGGGCTGATGAATCCATGGCCAATCAATCTCCCACCCCATACCGACAAAACGCCTGTCATCATAGGTGAGAAGGCGGGCTATTGTGTAATATGATGTCATAGGCGTATGATATGCCTCCTGGTCGCTCCTGTCAATGCTCGGCCTAGTTGCCTATTTCCTCCATTCTTACCCGTTTTTGCGCTATACTAGGCATATGTATATTGCAATTCTTGGCCGGCAGCCGGCCCTCGGCGTGGCGGAGCTGGAGTGTTTGTATGGCGCGGCGGCAGTGCGTTGGTTTGGAGCGCAGGCCGCTGTTATTACCTCTGATATATTCGATTTTGAGCGTCTGGGTGGCAGCCAAAAGGCGGGCCGGGTGGTGTTAGAGCTGCGCGGTAACTGGCTGGCGGTGAGCCGGCAAATCGTCCGCCACTATAGCGCGCAATGGCAGGGCGCGCCGCACAAGATTACGCTTGGCATCAGTGCCTATGGCTTCTCTGCCACCGCCCGTGAGGTGCAAAAGACTGGCCTTATTCTTAAGACAAAATTGCGCGCAACTGGCACGAGCTTGCGCCTCATCCCCAACGCCGCTCCGGCACTCAACACCGCCACCAGCCACCACAACAAGCTTGGTCGCTCGCCCCACCACATCGAGCTGCTGGTAGTGCGAGCCCAGGATGGGCGCGTTATTGTGGCGGAGAGTGTTGGCGCGCAAAACATCTCTGCCCTGGCCGCACGCGACCAAGCCCGCCCGCGCACTGATGCCTTCGTTGGCATGCTGCCACCCAAGCTCGCCCGCATGATGGTCAATATGGCCGGGCCATTGGTGCAGCCTTCGTCTACTACCGAGCACTCAGCGCCGCGCCCCCTACTGCTCGACCCATTCTGCGGCACTGGCACCGTCCTGCAAGAGGCGCTCCTCCTGGGCTACGATGTGTGCGGCAGCGACCTAAACCCCAAGATGGTCAGCTATACCAGCGAGAACCTCACCTGGCTGCAGCACCGCTCTGCTGAGGCCACCCCTGGTACGGTGCATGGCGTTACTCAAGCCGATGCCACTACCCATCAGTGGCCACTTGCCCAGCAGCTCAGCGCTATCGTCTGCGAGACATACCTTGGCCAGCCCTTCTCTGCCCCACCCGCTCCGGCTAAGCTCAGCACTGTGCGTACCACGTGCAACCATATCATCAGCCATTTTCTCACTAATCTTCGCCCCCAGCTGAGCCCTGGCACACCACTGGTTATTGCGGTGCCCGCTTGGCGCAGCAGCGACGGGCAGTTTACTCACCTGCCACTCATCACCCAGCTAGAGCGACTGGGCTACCAGCGCCGCCCATTCCAGCACGTTCGCCCCGCCGACCTCTGTTATTACCGCGAGAACCAAGTGGTAGCGCGGGAGTTGTTGGTGATGGAAGTAATGAAATAACCTTGTGTGGTAAAATCTCATTCTGGTCATCGAGTAATACACGTGCTTCCTTCTACATGCTAGCAGTTTCAATAAGCAAGAACCTCAGCATGACATAGCTGAGGTTCTTCGTACCGCTCTGGTAGCATGGAATTATTGGCGATTGTTTGCCTCCATGTCCATTTTGTAAGCTTCAGTTCCTACGTACGATTGTGCAACACCAAGATCATGAAGGTTAATGCCACGTAGAGACTTCACTACAGCCTTCAAACGAGGCACAACACTTACTGGTACGTTGCCGCCTTTAATGATACTCTCTAACTCATTTGCTGCAGTAACCAACACCTCTGGAGCGTTGCGGAGTGTCCCTTCTGCGCTCCAAAGGGCTTCTCTGTGTGGATCTGCCCGTATTCCTTCTGCTGCCTGAGGAGCTGGTGCTTCGTGAACACCCACCCCATCACGTAGCGCTGCACGTATATCCTCCGGAGTTGATGGCGCAGCTAGTACTGTTGATTCATGAGTCTCAGCAATTTCTCTTAAGCTTGCTCGAAGCTCAGCTGCAGTGGGCGCAGGAGCACCCTGCCGAGCACCCCCTTCCCCTTGCCCCAACGGCAAATCACTCTTAGCATCCCGACGCGCTGCAAGCCGTGCCAAATCTGCCTCAGTGTCTGAGCTGCCACTCGGCCCGCTGCCCGGATACGGCCACTCACCCTGAGATCCGATCCTGTCATATCGTCCCGCCATCATCACTCCTTTTCATATCATTATTGCATCTGTAGTGTAGCTAATTATACCACCATAGTGCCAGCTATCCAACTCTGCTCAGTTAATACTGCAGCACATCTGCATCACTGTCTATGTTTTGTCCCCTTTTTGTCATGCCTACAGCTCAATGTCTTGCTCGCTTGTGCACTCCTCTTGCTGCTCTCTTCTCTCACATTATAACAGTCGGCATTCTTACGGCTGCTATTCAATCCACACCGCTTGACTTCGCCCACGCCCTCACGTATAATCGTATAGATTGTTTATATTAGCTAAAGGAGTGATATGTCAAAAGTCAAAGCAGGTGGCTCAAGCAAGAACGTCCACAATAACGCTGGGGCGCGCCTTGGCGTCAAGCGCTTCGGTGGCCAGCAGGTCAACGCTGGTGAGGTCCTCGTTCGCCAGACAGGCGCTACGAAGATTGCCGGCCCTGGCACGTACATGAGCCGCAACTACACCATCCACGCCGCTCACAGTGGTGTTGTCAGCTTCAAGAAGGTCAAGAAGTCCACCTTCACCGGCAAGACCCAGCCACGCACCCAGGTGTGCGTCAGCGCAGCGTAAGTGTTTTATAGCGCACGCAAGACCACCTCATGATCGAGGTGGTCTTTTTTTATTTTGATAATAACCCAAGCGAGGTCGAGGCTTGCTATCGATAGGCGCCGCCCGTACTACTTAGCAATGGCATGCTTTGCACTACAGATGAGAATGACGCATGCTCATTATTTTTGGCCAGTCTTTCGCCCAATCAGTAAAGGCTTTGACACCAGTGATTCCAGTTATTGCTACCCTTTGGAATAAGCCGCGGATTATCTTATACGATCAAGCGCCCGCTGTACCAGTAGGCTATTATCCACCTCTCCGTCGCTCGCTTTTGCCGCTACACTCCCAACCAATTGGTGCGCACTATCCCCACCGAGATGATTATATGTATTGCCACCTTGAGCAGGCAGTACCTCTGTTTCTTGCTCATCAGTTGAGTCATCCTGATGAGTAGCATGAGCGATATCAGCAACGGGTTGCAGCCTGCCATCCTTCATCATCACGCCATAGGCTTTTTGCAGGTATGCATTGGTGAAGTCGAGGTTCTGCTCCTGCAGCACCGCGAGCGATACACATTTCTCAAGTCGATGGATGTTGCTTCGGTTGACTAGCTTGGTCATCCGCACTAGCACCGTGCTACCCTCGTCAATAATCTCTGTATCAATCCACCCTTCGTCGAGCTGGCCACTGCTGCGTAACACATTCCACCGATACCGCGGCACACCATCGCACTTCGCAATAACATGCCCATCGACACAAGGTGTGTACTCTGGGATGCCATCTATCGAAATTGGTTGAGTAAGAAGGTAATCTGGTTGTCGTGATGGCAACGGTACACTTTCTGCCTTGTGTGGTGCCGAATATTTTTTCGTCATTTCTCTATTATACCAAGAAACGGCATACAGAGAAAACTATGCATACCCCACACGAGACAACAAAGAAGAGTTAACAAAAAATGAGATCTTGAAGTCATGGCTGCAAGACTTACTCTGTCATACCCAGGTGATACTTAATGCGGGCCACTACGTCGCCAATCATCACTTGCGACTTAACGAGATAGTCGTCCACCCCTAGCTGCTTGGCCCGCTCTTTGTCCTTGGGCTGGCTCAGCGCCGTCAGCATGATAACGCGGACGTTGGTAGTGTCTGGGGTATTACGCAAGATATCGAGCACGTCGAAGCCGCTGATCTTGGGGATCATCACATCGAGCAAGATGAGATCGGGCCGAACATCGACCACCGCCGAGAGCGCATCCTCGCCATTATGCACCTCGCTCACCGCAAAGCCCTCCAGCTCGAGCCGCGAGCGATACACTGCCAGCAGCGCGGTGTCGTCTTCTACCAAGAGAATTTTCTTTCGTCTGTCCATATGCTTTTATGGTAGCGTAGATTTAGAACAAATACAATACTTTTAGCGAACAATTGTTTGCATTTTGTTTGGCATATGTCTACTCTGCAAACTTTTGCAGTGCGCTATCGAGCTGTGGGTCACGGCCAGCGTTGCGGTCATCGGTGCTCATTTTAACCTCAGTATCTGGCGCAATGCCGCCCTGCGAAATATTGCGGCCACTTGGGGTATACCAACGCGCCACGGTAATCTTGAGCTTGCGACCGTCAGGTAGGTCAAATAGCTGCTGCACGGTGCCCTTGCCGAAGGTCTTTTCGCCCAGCAATGTCGCTGCTTTGTGGTCGTGCAATGCCCCCGCTACGATCTCACTGGCACTGGCGCTATTGCCGTTGACGAGGACTGTTGTCTTCACTCCCTTGAGCAGTGCTTGGCCACTACTGTGCACAGTGTCACGCACGACGTCACCAGACTTCTCCACTACCACGACTTTGTTCTCAAGCCACAGGCTTGCGACCTCGCGAGCAGCCGTTACATAGCCGCCACCGTTGTCGCGTAGGTCGAGCACCACAGCCCGCACCCCCTGCTGGACAAACTGCTCTGCCGCTTGACGCGCAAGTCGGCCAGTTTGGTCATCAAACCGGGTAATGGTGAGGATACCCACGCCATCGCGAATCTGGCTACGCACACTGGCGTCACTTACCTTGGCCCGGACGATAGTGTACTCTTCGGTCGATTCCTCACGTTGCATCACAAGCTTGACGGTTGTACCGGCCTCACCCCGCACTTTGCCAGCCACTACCTCAGAGTTCTGCCCTTCCACCGATTGGCCATTAATACTGCGGAAGATATCGCCGGCCCGCAAGCCTGCTTTAGCTGCTGGTGAGTCATCGACGACGCGCACTACTGTTGGATGGTTGCCCCGTGATGCAATCTCCACGCCAATACCGCTCACTTCGCCATTGAGGCTGCGGTCGAACTGCTCGGTCTCTTGCTTGTCCATGTAGGTAGTGTAGGGGTCGCCAGTAGCCGCAGCTAGGCCACGATTAGCGCCATCGATCAGCTTCGTATCGTCCAGTTTACCATCATATTCTGCTTTGAGCTTGCGATAGGTCTGCTGCACACTACTCAGGTCAATGCTATCGGCTGACACTTTGAGGCCAAAGACTGGTGCAATCGCCGCATAGAGCTTGTCGGCATGCATCCCTGCCACAAAGCCAGCCCCCAGTAGCAGCACCGCCACGAGCAAGGCCGTTAGCTGCGAGATAGTCAGCTTCTTTGGTTCATCATAGTCATATTTCGAGCGGCTCGCGCTCGCCGTGTCACTCCGTACCATACTATGGTATTATACTACGCTCGGGCGGTGTGGCAAAAGAATGTGAATAGCGCACCGAGGATCCAACCCCCTTGCATTTTTGCCTCATCCTCGTATAATAGGCAATTACCATTCTTTAATCAAAACGAGTGAGGTTATCTAATGTCTCTTGCCGTTGTCAGCGCAAAAGAAGCGCCTGTTTACCCATTACCATCCACTGTTGAGAGCGACTCACAACTGCTTGCTGAGCGCGTTTCTCCTCGGGCTAGTCAGGTTGGTTATCTTGCGCTTGTTGCCGAATTGCCGACTGCTCCATGCCGTAGCAATGAGGAGTTCGATGTGATGTGTATTATCGACAACGAACGCCAGCAGCGCGAGCAAATCCTTCACGGTGTCATCGACAGCCTCACACGCATCATTGCCGGGATGAGAAATAGCGCCCGTGGTGACCAGCCGCCCATCACCATCACACATAGTGAGATTACCTACTCGGTGCATTATTTCTACGAGCGCTGTCTCGACTGCCGCGATTGTGGCCACGGTTTTGACCAAGACCTCTTGGCACAGGAGCAGCACAGCTTTACCTACGGTGGTGAGAAGCCGCCCAGCACGAGCGAGGCGGTTAGCAACGTCAAAGAGCTCTTTGCCCTGCTAGCCCAGATGGCTCAGGCCGATACACGCACCGCCTTTAGCAACAGCTACATTGCCCAGCTGCCCACTGACACCCAGCCCCTCCGGCGCTGCGAGAGCGATGATCCAATTGGCACAGAGTATAACCAGTATGGGTGCCGAGTTGGCCCGCGCGAGGCGGACAATACCACTGATATAGGCACTACCCAGACCGACATCCCACACCAACCTACCCTGTCTGCAGCGTAGACCTCGAGAGTTCCAACCAGCAAAAAAACGACCACCGTTACTTAGGTGGTCGTTTGCGCTCTATATTCTCTCTTATAGATAGATATACGTATCATACGTACTGGCAGGTACCGTCATTTCGCTGTAGTGGCCCCAGCCAGGGCCACCGGCATTGAAGTAATTGAACTGGCTAATGCGGACAGTGTTGCTACCGGCATCGTAGCCTTCGATATAGACAATGTGCCCATACTGCCCTGCCGAGATGACGCCAAGGGCATTGGCCCGTGGGGTGCGGCCGGTTGAGAAGCCAGCATTGCGAGCGGCAGCCGGCCACATATTGGCATTGCCCCAGTAGCGTGGTGCGTAGCCAGTCTTTTGGTAGGTCTTCCAGGCAGTGTAGCTTACACACTGGCGGCAGCCATAGCCCAGTGGATCTTCGCCACCACCAGATGCGCCACCGTGCGACAGCGCATTGGCATCAACGGTACAGCCGCCAGCCCATGGGTAGCCACCCATCGAACCATCACCAGAGCTAATACCGAGTGAACCACCGCCACCAGCGTTGCGGATGGCCGCTTGGATAGCATCCTGCTGCGCCTTCTGGACGCGGGCTTTCTCACTCTCGCGGTCGGCGGTGAGTTTTTGGTAATTTGCTTCTTCGTTTTGCGTGCGGGCAAGGAGGTCTGCTTGCTCGCGCTCCTTGGCAGCGAGGGCTTCGCGGGCATTCTTTTGGTCTGCCAGGACACGCTCGACTTCCTTCTTTTGCTCTTCTAGCTGCTTTTTGAGCTTATTGACGCGGGTGATTGTCTCGCTCAGCGTGGTCTGGATGCTATCGCGGCGATCTTGCTCCACCACATAGTCGCCAAGACTCCGGCTACTGGCCAGCATCTCCAGCGGGCTGATGGTGCGGTCGACATACATATCAGCCAGCGTATCACCCAAGGCATCTTGGTTGGCCTTGATGTCGCGCTTGGTCTGGGCAATTTTTTCTTGCAGTTGGTCGTGCTTCTTCTGGCTAATGTCGATCTGCGCTTGGATCATTGCCTTCTGCTTGGACAAAACTTCGAGCTCATTTTGCAAGCTCTTTGCCTTCTCGTTCAGCTCCTTGGCCTGCGACTGATACTGCCCAATCTCCTTATTGAGCGCATCGATCTGTCGCTGGTACTCCTCCTGCGACACAGCCGAGGCAGTCCCGGTGGTCACCCCGAGGTAGGTGCTAACTGGCGTACTCAGCGCCATAATCACGGCAGCTGCCACGATGACCGACTTGGTGGCAAGCCCCTTGGTTTTTTTGGGTGCGGCCACAGCAGTGTGGGCACGCGAAACAGATGTGGTGGATTGTTTCATATTTCTTATGGTAACAAGCGGTGTGTGCTTTGTCAACACGGGCCTCCTTTGTATCAATGCTAAATCTTTAGGTAACGGCGGGTGGCCACCAGCGATGAGATGACGCCAATGCATGCGCCCAGTGCCATCATCACCAGGGCGATGAGCCACCAGTAGGATGCTGCCATATCAATGGTGGGCTGGAGAGCAACCCCCCACTTCTTGAGCGAATTGCCCGAGAGGAAGAGCGTAATAATGCCCAGCGTGGTCGCAATCACTGCGGCGATCACGCCATACACCACAGCCTCCACAAGGAATGGCCCGCGAATAAAGCCACGGTCGGCGCCAATCAGCTTCATCATTTCGATCTCATCGCGTCGGTTGAAGATCGCCATACGGATGGTGTTGAAGATAATCAAGAACGAGATGGCAATAAAGAGCACACTAGCCGCTACCCCCGCCTTTTGCGACATATGCGTCCACTCTGCAATGCGCGTCGTACCGTTGCGCCGCTGGCTCATAAAGGTTGGCGTTTGGGTGGCGCTAATCAACGGTTTGAGCGCAGAATTCGTATTGACGAAGTCTATCAGCTGCGATGTATCGTTATTGTCATGCAGGGTGATGCGGATCGTCGCGGGCAGCGAATTCGTCGCCTCCTTAAGGGCGTTCAGTTTAGCCTCATCGTCCTTGTTGGCCTTGGCAAATTGCTCCTTGGCTTCCTCTGTGCTAATGAAGCGGACTGACTCGACGTTGCTGAGGCGGCGCAAGCTCACCAGCACCGGCTGAGCGCGCTCCTCTGAGACATCAGGGCGGAGGTAGATCGAGCGGTCGATATCCTTGTTGATGGCCTGAGCGGTATCAGCAAGTGAACGCTGGGCGACAAAGGTAGTAAAAACAATAAGCAGTGTAATCGTCATCACAAGTGTGGCAGCAACGGTTAGCCACGCGTTGCGGCTAAAGTTATTAACGCCATAGCGGCACATCCGGACAAACGTCAGCCACTGGCGACGGCGGCGCTTTTGCTGCATCAAGGCGCGGGCGGTATCTTTGCGGCGACTCATTGACGGTAACTCCCTCTGGCTTGGTCGTGCGTGATCTTGCCATGCTCAATGGTAATAACACGGCGCTTGAGCCGATTAACGATCTCGACATTGTGAGTGGTCAGTAGCACGGTGGTGCCATATTTATTAATCTTCTCGAGCAAGCGGACGATATCCCAGCTGTGCTTAGGGTCGAGGTTACCAGTGGGCTCATCAGCGATAAGAATCTTGGGCTGACGCACGACGGCACGGGCAATCGCCACGCGCTGGCGTTCACCACCACTGAGCTGGTGCGGAAATTGCTTCTCTTTGCCCCGGAGGCCGACGAGATCGATCACCTTAGGTACTGTGTTCTTGATCTCACGGTTGCTCATACCTGCAATCTCCAGCGCAAAAGCGACGTTCTCAAAGACGGTGCGCTGCGGCAATAGCTTAAAATCCTGAAACACCACACCAATCTTGCGGCGCAGCAGTGGAATATGCTTATCCTTAAGGGTGTCGTAGTCGATACCACCGACTACAATTTTGCCCGTTGTGGGCTTCTCTTCGCGGGTGAGGAGCTTGAGCAGCGTGCTCTTACCAGCCCCGCTCGTGCCAATAATAACGACGAACTCATTGGGCTCAACATGTAAACTCACCCGATCAAGCGCCGGCTTGGCGTCCTTATCATACCGTTTGGTTACTCTGTCTAACAATATCACTATACCAGTATAGCATATGGCTGAGGGATGGAGCGAGAAAGGAGTGGTTGATCAAACAAAATACAGCCAAGCACCATCCCTCATCTTATTTTCGAAACTCAACAACCCTATCTCGGCGATATCGATATGGACGATCTGTCCCCTGCTTCGCGGCATATAGATATGTTGCGTCGTATTTGTACAGCCTTAGCTCTCGAAATGAGCGAGCACTCCCCGAGCGTGTTGATTGGTATCGAATCTTGATCGTCTGCCCAATACGAGAAGATAGATACCAATCGAATCGATTCTGGTCTACTTCTCTGTCTCCAACAGTGAAGGTATGCCTGTTACGTGCATCAGGTGTATTAGAGCTAACTGTTTCTTGTTGCACCTCTTCCGCGTTAGTGTATTGATGCGATTGTTTTATTCGTGTTTTGTAGACATCTTGTCTTTTATCTGCTGGGAGGGTGCATTTTTGTTGTAGATCATGAATGATTGGCATATCTTGGCGATCAATATCACCCATGAAGTAGTCAGTAATATATCGCACAAGATCTTGACGTGCATTATCTCTCATGTTATACCAATCAAAAAATGATATCCTATAAAAACTCCAACCAGCCGTCTCAAGTACACTTTGCCTCTCCCAGTCACTCTGGACGTATACTTGACCATCTCCATGCTCGAAATGAGTTGGTCCATCACACTCAATTGCAAGCTTCTTGCCACTTCTTATATCGGTAATTACTTGATCAATTTTAAACCCGCAGCTTTCAACTTGTGTTTGAATAAGATAGTCTTCTGGCGATAGTTTATTCATAAGATAGTCATACACATCTTCTTCAAACTTTGAATCAAATTGTAGCTCGCTCTTTTCGTGGCGTCTTACAAAACCATGCGCATCTACATATGCGAGATACTTCTTGATCCATACACCATCCGGCCAGCTTATTGGTGGTATACATGTCACGCAGTGGACTTGTTGGCGCGCACGACTAAACGCCACATTCACTCGCCCTTCGTTTGCGCTCTTCTTGATTTCACCACCTTCGCCAGTGAGCGCTTGGTAGCGCCTCTTGCCACTGGTTGGATCGGTAATAACAAACGAATAAATGATGATATCTCGCTCATCTCCTTGGATGCCTTCAATCGTTGATATCTTTATCGAATCATCATCAATCTCTCGAGCTAGTAGCTCTGCCTGTTCATTAAAAAAGGTGAGGACCGCTATCGATTTGTTTTTTAATCGCTTATCCTTGTGGATATCTTGGATAAGCCGACGAATATATCTTGCCTCTGAGTGGTTTGTCTTTGCCGAGTCCTCCAGCCGTGGATCAACATCTATCACATGATTAAGCAAGACACGGTTCGTATCTTGGTAGGTCAAAATGTTATCATTGACGACATCTAGTGCGCGACCAACTTTTTCATAAAAATTCTGATTCGAAAATCCAATAAGCTCTTTGGGTGATCGATAGTGGTTCTTCAGTACTGCCGTCTTAAACCCTGCGAGCCCTGCAATATCCATAATCGACTTAATTGTATCTTCTTCTGCTTTTATCTGAAATTGCTCAGGTACCGCATGCTTCTTGGCAATTGCAGTGAGTTGCTCATTCGACTTAAAGAGCGTATTTGTATCGCGCATCTGGAGGCTATCACCAAAGAATATAACATGCTTCGCACGGAACATTGCTGGGAGTGCGTATGCGAGATTACACTGCGATGCTTCATCGATAACAACATAATCAAAAGCTCCAGCTTGCAGAGGAATAATCCGGCTCACATCGTCAAGCGACATCATCCAAATTGGTAATACATCCGACATCACATCAAAGTTGTGTTGATCATGCTTGAGTTTATCGAATGTCCGGTATGCTTTTTTGCTTTTTGTCAAAGAGCGTGCTATTTGCCTTAGTTTAGACCGAGTTTCCTTTGATTGCTTTAGCTCATCCAGATTAGCAAGCACCCTATTGCGCACAAAACCAATCGTGTCTTCTCGATAAAACTTTCGCAAGTCACAGATCGCTTTGCGTATATCATTGACTGTCCCATACCCATGCTGTGCATTAGAGTCAATCGAGCGCCGCAAACCATCAAGTTCTTGCTGCAGCTGGCGATAAGATGCAATATGATCAAATACCTGCTCTTTACCCTCCGCCTTGATAAGTTTGTTAAGTGCAGCAAGAATGCCTCGATTCTTCAAGAAGCTGTCTTTGCCCATCGACATGAGATCGTCTTTTTGTGCAACAAGGTTGCTATACACAAAATAGTCCTTCAGGAGACGCAATTGTTTTAGTTTTTGCGTTTTTGTCAGACTATCATCAAACAAAACTGCTTCAATATCTCGATATATCTCCTGCGCAAGATCCTTAGCAGTAGTCTTAAGCATTGCTGTGAGCTTAATATTAATGATTGCTTTGTTAATAAAACCTGATCGCTCAGGTAGAATTTCCTCACACTTTTTGATAATAGTTGCAATTGTCTCGATTTCAGCATCTAGTGTAATTTCTAGGTCTTGGTATGCTCTGTCTTTCTGGTCAACATATGTCTGGTGGTCTTGCTCAAACTGATTAGTTTGCTGCGTGACAGTAATCAGTTTTTTGATGTAATCTACCTGCTCGTCGTATTGCTCTTCTGTTATTAAGCAATCAGCAAAATCCTTATATTTTACTAAGGCATTCATTTCATTTGTAATAGCAAATATTTTGCGTTCTATTGCGGTGCGATCATTAAACTTTTCTTTAAAATCACTAATCAAGGTTAGTGGGACTTTTTGGTCGGGCAACAGTGCTTTCTTTTCAAACTCTCTATCGAGCGATACCAGTGTATTTGCCGCACTATCTCTCTCGTCGTTTTCTGAATGAAGGCGCGATTCTCTGTCTGGAATATAGCCAAACAAAAACGGTATTGCGAGCTCCTTCAGCTTGTCTTTTACACCACGAACTGCTTGGTCTTTTTGGCTAGCGAAGAGGACTTTATTGCCAGTTGCTGCTAGATGCACAAGCAAGTTTGCAATTGTTTGTGACTTACCAGTACCAGGAGGACCTTCAACAATAACTGCTTTATTCTTAATAATACCAAGTGTTTTCAACTGCCACTTATCATACGAAAATGGAAAGAATATCTCCGTTTCACCTTTGTCATCAACTGCTTCTTCGATATCCATCTGATCACTCGATACGAAGCCGCTTATCGCTGTATCTATAAGGGATTGTTCGTCCAGCTTTGTCATTACATCAAGGTCCTCTGACAAAAAGTAGTTCGCCTTGCTCACCAGCATAATACGGCATTCTGTATAATTTGGCACCTCAGTCAGCGCTTCTGCACCAATCCTATGAAGAATAGCAAAAAATCTACTCCAGACTTGCTCGATAAACTGCTTTTTTAGCGGTAAATAATGCCTTTCCTCTGCCTCCAGCTCAGCAACATATGAGAATAGCTCATCGAAGTCTTCCTGCGGAATGCAATCTCGAAATTGGTTAATAAGAATAGAAACACTTTCATCCAATAGCGTAATGTTGACTCTGGTGTTGTATTGATCAGGCTTTACTGAGAGCTGAATAGGGATTCGTATCAGTGCACGAGAGAACTTTTCAAGCTCATCCCCTTCTTCCTCTTCTGTATTATTTGCAAAAAATGCTCGCTTGATCTTCTTAGCTCGAAAGTCAACAAAGCCAGTTTCGAGCACGACCTGCTTTGTATAACCATTGACACGAAATTTTCTATCAATCTTAGCGATTGCCTCAGCAAATGGTGTATCTCGTTCAATGACCTGTCGAAGCGCTTCAATCTCTCCTTCCTCTAGGCTGCTTTGTTCCTTCTGACTGATTGCCGTGCGCAACTCAAAAGAGTATCCGTCTGTATTGCTAAAAATAATGCGGTCAAGATCGATTAGCTCCCTTGGGATCAGACCTGTGCTGATTGGCCGCGTCAACGTTGGTGATGCTGTTAAATTTGCATAATCAAGGCAATATGCCACCAATTGCTTGATGGAAAAATCAGTTTCTCTCATATGCCCTTATTGTACCACTTATTACCACAGATAGATGCTATTTTTGATCTATTTTTGTCGTATATTACAAAATGGTCTAGTATACGAATAAAGGCACTGCTCTTACCTGTATATCTATTACTTCTCCCCCACCCCCATCGCCAAATATGCCTCGATAAAGCCGTCGATGCCGCCGTCGAGGACGGCTTGAGCATCGTGGGCTTCGTGTTTGGTGCGGGTGTCTTTGACGAGAGTATAGGGGTGAAGCACATAGTTGCGGATTTGCGCGCCCCAGCTAGCGGACTCACCAGTGCGGAGGTCGGCTAGGCTGGCGGCTTGCTGCTCGTGCTGGAGCTGAGCGAGGCGCGAGCGCAGGATAGTGAGAGCCGTCTCACGGTTTTGAATTTGGCTGCGCTCGTTCTGAATCGCAACGACGATACCAGTAGGCAAATGGGTAACGCGTACTGCCGAGTCGGTCGTATTAACGCCCTGCCCACCCTTGCCACCGCTGCGGTAGACGTCGATCCGGAGGTCTTTGTCCTCAAGCTGCACCTGCTCGGGCCCAGCGATTTCTGGCATCACCTCCACCAAAGCAAAGCTTGTCTGGCGCAAATGGTCAGCATTAAATGGGCTCAGCCGCACCAAGCGGTGCACGCCATGCTCGCTGCGCAGCTGGCCATAGGCATACGCACCATGGAGGCTGTATGTCGCACTCTTAATGCCAGCTTCTTCGCCCGTCGAGCGCTCGAGGAGCTCTGTTTGGAGGCTATGCTGCTCGGCAAAGCGCAGGTACATCCGCTCGAGCATCGCTGCCCAATCCTGAGCATCGGTACCGCCAGCCCCAGCGCTAATCTTAATAATAGCCGGTTGATCATCATGCTCACCACTGTAGAGGAGATCGCGGTGGCGCGCTTGGTAGTCGTGCTCGAGGGCGGCAAGCTGCTGCTCGAACTCTGGTATCATCGAATCATCGCCAAGATCCATTAGTTCCACAATGTCGCTCACTTGAGCCTGCAGCACCTGCCATGGCTCTATCTGCCCTCGCAGTGCTGCTGCCTGGCGCGACACTTGCTGAGCGTGGGCTGGATTAGCCCAAATTTGCGAGTCGGCCAGCTGCGCTTCGAGCTGAGCGAGCTGAGTGGCTTTGTCAGTAATCTGCAAACGATGGATCGCATCGAGGATATCGGCGAGGAGCTGTGCGGCACGCTTTTTGAGTGGTTGCATAGGTATATTATACCGCACTCTTGGAGGGCTAGCCCTACTATGTAGCGCAAAGTATTGCTGGAGCACACATCTCGCAGCGTATTGCTGTGTGTTCGTTTAATCCATTATTTCGTTTAGACAGGGTGTGAAATCTCGTTGCTATAATGATATTTTCAGCGCTGATACTGGCAAGCTTATAATCAAGAGAGGTACGCATCACTCTGAGAAGAGGAACAACAAAAGGAAAAGGCACAAGTGATCGATGAACCTTTATGGTCGAAGTGTGCACTATCGTAGGTATAGAGCAAAACCAAGAGGCCACTATCACACAGATAGCAGCCTCTATATGCAGAGTAATACGCCTGTAGCCCCCTACTGTGGCTGGACTGGTGTCGTGGGCTGGGCTGGTGCAGCTGGTGCTTGGGGTGTGAGGAGCTTGGTGGTCATTTCATCAATGTGGTCAAGCCGGCGCACGAGGTATGGGTGGTCGCTCAAGGTCTGAGCAAAGCGGTTCATTGGACGGTTGGCGGTGTAGCGCTGCCACTGGCGAGCAGTTTCGTTCATGCCCTCCGCCACATCAGGGCCAACGTGCACCTTGACAAGCGCATTCTTAACAAGCTCTGGATCTTCGGTGTAGGTTAGCGCCAAGCGGTCGGCCGTATACTCGGTGCGGCGCTGCCAAAAGCCCGCTAGCCAGCCAGACACCGAGGAAACAAACGGCAGTGCCAAGAACGGCTGCAGATACAGCATAGCTATGGTGTGCTTATATTTAATGTGCCCCATCTCATGGATGACGACCGTCTTAAGCTCATCGGGCGTGAGATAGCGAATCGAACCAGAGTGCAGCACAATACAGTATGGATTCATAAAGCCAAAGGCATAAGCATTGATGACCGGGTTCTGCGTGACGAAGATCTCTACCCGTGGCAAACCGAGGTCGGCCGCTGTGACGTTGGCCCAGTCGCGCAGCCAAGCATAATCGCTATACTCCACCTGCATAGCATTACCCAACATCTTCTGCCGCTCCATCCGGATGAAAAACATCCCGACAAGAAGGATGACGCCAAAGAGGATAGCACCGCTAAACAAAGCAATAATAAGCCTCAGCCAAAGTGGGACTTGCTCTACCGCCATATCAGTCCCCTCTACACTAAAGTGCTCGGCCAGCGCCGTAAAAATAAAATACGCCGACGTCATAAAAAAGAAGCCAATAAAGGTGACTGCCAGCACGGTGTTGTCGCTAGACATAGCAGCACGGGCTACAGCAAGCTGCCCCTTGCTATACTGCGGCGCGGCGGCAGGCTGCGGTGAGTTGGTATATGGTTGCTGATTCATTGGGCTATCGATTCCTTATCTTGTATCAGTTATATAGTTATTTGTATATATTATAGTATATCCTGCTCAATCGCAAAATAGCTTACACTCCGCCGCCCTGCACCGCTGCAATAAATTGCTCACCACGGTCGGCATAGCTACGGTATTGGTCGAAGCTCGCGGCAGCAGGGCTTAAGATGACGACATCACCAGGCTCGGCTTGCTGCCGAGCGGCAGCCACGACCTCTGTCATAGACACACTACCAAGTGTTATGATAGGTGCAGCAACATCATAGTTTTGTAATACCGCTGCAATCGCCGAAGCATTCGCTCCCATCGTAATGATAGCGCGGACAGACTCACCTTGATTATACACCTCTTGTGCCAGTGGCTCGTAATCACCACCTTTGTCTGCCCCACCAACGATGAGAACTTTAGGCTCTGCAAAGGCACGCAGCGCTGCAATGGCACTGCCCGGTGTGGTAGCAATACTGTCGTCATAATACCGTACCTCATCCTGCTCTGCCACGAAGGCCAAGCGATGCGGCAAGCCAGCAAAGCTCGCCAGCCCCTCCGCCAGGCGCTGCGGCACAGCCTGTGGGTCGAAGGCGAGCACTGCGCTCAGCGCGGCACAAGCATTCTCAATATTGTGAGCACCCGGCAGTTGCAGGCGATCCGTTGCGCAAAGCCGCCGCTCACCCTGCCAAAAGGCACCATCTTTCACATACACTAGCCCATCGTCTGGCGTGCCATAGCGATACGCCGGTGGTGGCGTACCCAGGCTGCCACGCGCAACGTCCGTGTCAAGCGACTCAGCAATCTGCGCGGCATATGGATTGCTCGGATGATAAATACACACATCGCCCGGCCGCTGGTGCCGCCGAATGTTCGCCTTGGCATCGACATACTCAGCAAAATTAACGTGCTTGTCGAGGTGATCGGGCTCAATCATCAGCACCACCGCGATCTGCGGTGAACGCTCGGCATCCCACAGCTGAAAACTACTCAGCTCATACACTACCACATCATCAGGGCTAATCTGCGCCAGCTGCGCCAGAGCTGGCTGGCCAATATTGCCCACCACATGGACGGTGCGCCCAAGGGCTTGCAGCATAGCAGCGATGAGGCTCACCGTTGTACCCTTACCCTTCGTGCCCGTCACACCAATGATCGGCGCAGGGCAGCGTGCGAAGAACTCATTCGTGGCCGACCACACCGTCCCATCCGTCTCGATCCGCCACGGTGCCAATCCAGGGGTGCGCATGACGATATCGGCATCGCTCAGCTGAGCAAAGGCATCTGGGCCCGTCAATACATCCACCACCCCAGGCGGCACATCAGCAATGCGTCGCTCATCGGCTATCACAATCTCCGCCGCAGGCCACACCTGCCGCGCATAATCATACGTCGCACGACCCTCAACGTCGTACCCAGCAATCGCAACTTTCATACCGCCATTATAGCATACACAGCACCCAAAACACAGAATATACAGAGGTCAGAGAGTGTATTATACTGCCCTTGTTCTTGGCGCGCTCTCATCATCTCCTCATTATGATCGCTATCTCTCGTAGCGGTGTTATTGCTTTTTCGCTTGTTTCTTGCATACTACGCACAATGGTACATCACTATATGCAGCACACCGCAACAGCTCTTCCTCCGTCAATTTGCGCTCACTGCAACTATTGCTATAATATATAGTCTATAGTTAATTTGAGTATCAACAACGAAGATAAAGGACACAAGCAATGGACACTCAGCCCACTCCTAGCCATAACCAACCAGCTATGACCTCGCCAACGAACACCATGAATATGAACACATCACAGCCTAGCAAGACACCGCAGCCACCTCAGTTTGCGGGTAATAAACTGCTGGCAAATAAGAAGCTGCTGTATGGGCTGATTGCTGGTGCGGTAGGCCTCGTACTGCTCGTCGTGATTATTATAGTGGCCATGCAGTCGGCACCACCAAGCCGCAAAGACTTGCAAGACGCCCAGGCGCTCATCCGCAGCCATAGCCGCACCGAGGATCGCTTGCTGCAGCCACTCTCTCGTGGCGAGACGATCGATACCAAGGCATTTGCAGACAACCGCACAGAGCTCATCAGCAAACTGGGCAGCTCACGCGCTGTGCACGACGAAGACATCAAGCGTGCGTACGAGCAGTACAAGCACGAGACGGACGAAGCCATCACTGCACTGGGCAAGCTGCCGAGCTACTACTCCACCGTCGCTACCTTTATCAAAGAGTGCGCCGATACCAACACGCTCAACCGCCAAATTCTAAACTTTGACTTCCGCAAGGGTGGCAGTGCAGCGCTTACGAGCGCTCCTGCACTAACCGATAGCGAGATCGAAAAGGAAGCAAGCAAGACCTACGGCTCGTGCATCGAGCAAGCCAAAAAAGTGCAAAACATCAGCGAAAATGACAACGCACGCAAGCTTGGCACCGAATACGTTACGTATTACCAAAAGGTCAAAGACCACCGTCTCAAAGCCGCTCAATACTACCGCGCTCACAGCGACCTAACGAGCCGCAGCACGTACAGCGGGCAAAACACTGCGCCCAAGATACCTGACAACAGAGATAGCAAAGCCGAGACATACGTCATCGACGACGGCGTCCTCCACAAGAAGGATGGCAGCCTCACCGAGATGAACAAACTACTCAACTCGAAGATGGCGGTATACCGCGCAGCGTAAGAGCACACGTGCAAGACCAACACATATAGCCGACCTTTGCAGTCGGCTATATAGTAGGCAGAGGGAAATAGACTAAGCAACCAGTACGGTGCAGTCTTGTGCCCTGTATGCCGATACGCTGAAATACTTCGTCAAAATTATCAGGGAGAAAGCAATCGGGCATGTCCTCAGGATTGTAGCCGTACTTCTGGATATCTGACTGCGCTTCTTCGCCGACAGATTCTTCTTACGTTAGAATGTAGAGGATAGGTTACATCTACACCTAATCACCCATAGCGGTGTACCACTACAACTCAAGAATCAAGTGCACTAAGTCGCTACTTAGACGACCTAAGGTCGCCCTCTTGGAAATCATCAACCTTATCGAATAGTGCCATCAAACTTTCGCGCGTAGGCATACCCATGACATCCTCCATCCATTGCCATTCTTTGTCAGAAGGTGCATACGGGCCTGCGGTGAGCTCATTCATGGCTGTCAATAAATCTGAGCATTCCCGTTTTGTGAGGACAATCGTGACAAGGTCGTTATAACCTTTTTCTTCGTCCCCAGGGCGATAACTTTTGCTGTTAGTCGGATTAACGTTACTCATATATTGTTCTCCTTTGCTATTACTTTAATAATACAACACATCCTAACAAATGCAAGTGCTTCTCTGCCTACCTTCGCGTCTCATACCTCCACTAAAAAATAGCAAAAAAATTCTTATCAAGTTTTTATCTGTCAAAAGACGAAGTGCCACCGTCAAAAACTTCGACTCTCACAGTGTAAAAACAAGCAACTATACTAAGCTGAGGTGTTTCTACCTCTGTGCAAACAACCCTTCCAGCTGCTCACCTAGCCGCACGATGTCGCTACGCTCGCCGCTGCTCACACCAGCGAGTGCCCAGGTGTTGGCGGCAATGAATTCACGCGCTACGGCATTCATCTGCTCGAGGGTCGTGCCTTTGATCTCTTGTGGCACCTTGGCATAGTCCTTCACATAGCCATCCCAGAAGAAGCGGCTGGTGTAGAATCCACTAATCTGTGCTACTGTTTGCGCCCCCATTTGGTAACGCCCCAAGCCATAGGATTTGGCTGCCTCCAGCTCGGCCTCGGTAATCTCACCACGCAGCACCGCTTGGAGCTCACTGACAATCAAAGCAAAGAGCCGCTCTGCCTTATCACACTCTACCTCACCACCAAAGTCCCAGCTGCTCTCATACTTGCCCACCGAGCCATCACTAAACATCCCATAGGCCATGCCCTGCTTGCGCGCCTTGCCAAAGATGCGCGAGTGCATGGTGCCGGTGAGAATGTGGTTGAGGCAGTCGAGCGCAGCATCTTCTTTGTTGCTGAGCTCACGCGGGATCTCCATCGACCAGCCAAAGGTGAGGTTGCTGGCCTCTTTGCGACGGATGAGGGTAGGCTTACCACTGTGAAGCTCGTCGTGCGGCACCGCAAAGCGCTCACCACGCGGCAACTGCCAACTCTCGAGCATGCGCTTGATTTGCGCCTTACGCCCCGCCATTTTGCCAGCAATAACAAAGCGAAGGTTGTCGCTGGTATGGGTACGCCGGTAGTGCTCCTGAATATCGCTCAGCTGCACATGGGCAATGGTGCGCACGCGCTGATGGAAGGTATAGATGTCATTTCCCAGTAGCTGCTGGATCTTGGGCCACAGCACTCGGTTATGATTGTTAAGATAGCCGACAAGCTCGCTGCGCACATTACCCTTCTCGGCTTCGAGCTCCGTCTGGTTGAACTTTGGCTGCGTAATGGCCACCTGCTGCAACTGCAAAATACGCTCCCATTCAAAGTCCGCACAGTCCGCCACATACACCATGGATAGGTCGCTCGTCCAGGCATTGTGGTAGGCACCGTTTTTGATAAACTCCGCCTCGTACTCGTGCTCGCTCGCAAACTGGGCATTGGCGCCAAAGGCCATATGCTCCATAATGTGCGCCGTCTCGTAGATGTCCTTGCTCGCAACATAGCGGTTGCCCGCCCGGAATTGGAACTGGAAGCTCATCACGGTTGCGCCAGGCACGTCGATGAGAAGGCCACGGGCACCATTGTTTAGCCTGACCTCTGTTACTGTGTGCTGCATTTAGCGGTTCTTTTTGCGATTCTGCCGCTGGGCTTTCTTTTTCTTGCGGGCGGCGTTACGTTTGCGATTGACGTCGGCAGTAGTTGGTGCCGCTTTTGTTTTGGTAAAGTCGTGGTCGCGATTCGCTTCCCCACTCGTGATTTCATTCACGCCGCGCTCCACCGAGGTTTCGGCTAGGCGGGTAAGCTCGGTGTCGTGCTCGTCGTCCGTTGCCTCACGTGTGATGGCGTCGGTCTTGCGCACTTGGTAGATCGCGTGGAGCACCTCCGCCCGGAGATTAGCCTGCAGGCTATCAAACAACTTTTGCGACTCGGCGCGGTACTCCACCAGCGGGTCGCGCTGACCCACACTGCGCCAGTGGATTCCTTCACGCAGGTGCTGCATATTCTCTAGGTGCTGCATCCACAGCGTGTCGAGCACCTGCAAGTACACCTCGCGCTCGATGCCGCGCAGTAGCTCGCTACCCAGTTCGTCTTCTTTGTCTTGATACAATTTTTTCGCCGCATCAAGTGCCATCTTGGTGCGGACGCGATCGCGCTTCTCGGCACCAATTTTCTTAATCTCGTCTTTATCCAGCGGGAAGATCGCGCCAAACTCCTCAGCGAACTTCGGGTTTTGCTTGGCTGGTACCTCTGTGAGGCTCTCTACTGCAGTGCGTAGCAGGCGCTGAATTTCTGGCTTGATGTTGTCGCCATCGAGGATCTTGCGTCGCACAGTGTAGACCACTTTGCGGTGGCGGTTGATGACGTTGTCGTACTGAACAACATTTTTGCGCGCATCGAAGTTAAAGCCTTCGACCCGCTTTTGCGCCGCCTCAAGCGTCTTACTGACCGCTTTGTTTTGGATGGCCATGTCTTCTTCTACCCCAAGGCGCTCCATCAGGCCAGCAATACGCTCACCCTGGAAGATCCGCATCAAATCGTCTTCAGTCGAGACGTAGAATTGGGTGTCACCCGGGTCGCCCTGACGGCCACCACGGCCACGCAGCTGGTTGTCGATCCGGCGCGACTCATGCCGCTCGCTGCCGATCACCACCAAGCCACCAAGTTCCTTCACGCCTGGCCCAAGCTTGATGTCTGTACCACGCCCCGCGATGTTCGTCGCTAGCGTCACAGCACCCTTCTCACCAGCGTGCGCCACAATCTCGGCCTCGCGCTCATTATTCTTGGCGTTGAGAATTTCATATGCAATGCCCGCTTTGTCCAGCCACTGGGCGATCAGCTCATTCTTGGCAATCGAGCCCGACCCTACCAGCACTGGCCGGCCTTGCTCATGGTACTTCTTGATGGCGGCTGCCACGGCTTTGAGCTTGGCCTTCTCGGTCTTGTAGATAAGGTCTTGGTGGTCTTTGCGGGTAATTGGCTTGTTGGGCGGCACTACCACCACATCCAGGCTATAGATCTGCTGGAACTCCTCTGCCTCAGTAAAGGCCGTACCAGTCATACCACTGAGCTTCTTATATAGGCGGAAGAAATTCTGGAAGGAAATAGTTGCCAGCGTCATGCTCTCTTGCTGAACGGGCACGCCTTCCTTCGCTTCGATCGCCTGGTGGAGGCCCTCGTTGTAGCGGTTGCCGATCTTGAGGCGGCCAGTGTGCTCATCGACAATGATAACCTCGCCATCATTGGTCACCACATAGTTTTTGTCACGATGGAAGAGCGTCTGGGCGCGCAGAGCTTGGTTGATATGGTAGACACTGCGGACATACTCAGGGGTGTACAAATTTTTTATACCAAGGAGCTTCTGTACCTTATCGATACCACTATCTGTCAGGGCCACACTGGTGTGCTTTTCGTCGAGACGGTAGTCCTCCGGCACAAGCTTGACAGCAATCTTGGCAAATTGGTAGTAGCTATCAGGGTTCTCGGCCGCAGGCGCACTAATGATGAGTGGAGTGCGCGCTTCATCGATCAAGATGGAATCCACCTCGTCTACAATGGCAAAGTTGAGCTCGCGCTGACGCACCAGGCTAATCTCATTGACCATATTATCGCGCAGGTAATCGAAGCCAAACTCGTTGTTTGTCCCATAAGTAATATCTGCCTCGTAGGCTTCGCGCCGTGTACAGGGGCGGAGCTTTTGCATACGTGGGTCAGTATGGTTCTCGTTGGTATACGTACCATCGTAGAGGAAGGATGCTTCGTTAATGATCACACCGGTGCTAATGCCCAGAGCGCTATAGATCTGCCCCATCCAGCCAGCGTCACGCTGGGCTAGGTAGTCGTTGACGGTCACGATATGCACACCCTTGCCCTCGAGCGCATTGAGGTATGCTGCCAGCGTAGACATCAGGGTCTTACCTTCACCGGTCTTGAGTTCGGCGACGTTGCCTTCGTGCAGCACCATCGAGCCAATCAGCTGCACATCATAGTGCCGCTCGCCAATCACCCGGTCGGCCATCTCGCGCACCACCGCAAAGGCATCTGGCAGGATGGTATCGAGCGTCGTACCCTTCTTGTGCAGGCGCTGCTTGAGGACCTCTGTTTGCTTGGCTAATTCCTCATCTGAGAGTGCTTTGTATTTGGGCCCAAGCTTGTTGATCTCGTCTACCTTCTTTTGCAGACGCTTCAAGATCCGCTTTTGCGGATCGCCAAAAATCTTCGTCAGTGCTTTTTGCTGTGTTGTTGCCATGGTGTCAAACTTCCCTCGCTTTCCTCTCTAAGCGGCCATTCAATTCAAAAAACTCCCCTCATTATACCGGGTTTGCGGCCGTTTGGGAAGGGCACAGAGCTGGAGTTGCTCATATTACTAACGACACTGGTTATCTTAGAGCTCGCGATCCATCGCATCATCCCGCGGGTCGTGATGGGGAGATTGTGGTATGGGAGTGTCCTTGGGTGGATAGATATTTCCTGGTGCTGGTACGATTGGATCGACCAACACCGAATACGCGCTCAATATCTTCGGATTCTCCGCTTCTCTTAATATGTCACACAGCAGGACGGCAAAACGCCCTATTTTCTGTGCTTTCCTTCGCAGGGTGTGCTCGTGTCGTGCTACGCTAGGCTCAGCACCGCCCCCCCCCATTCATAAGGGTAATCAGCTCTTCTTGTAGTTCGTCTAGCTTTGTACGCGGCATTTCTTTATTCGTCATATTTATTATTATACTATAAACTTTAATCAGAACATTTGCAGCGGTAGCTCACTTTTATAGCAGGTTCTAAAATTGAGGCACAACAAAAGACCAACACTCTCCGGAGCATTGGTCTTTTGTAAGTGAAGGCTTTGTCTATTCCGCAGGGTGATCCTGCTCGCGCTCGAAGCTGCGTTTGAAGCGAGCGAGGAGGCCACGGCGACCGAGGTGCGGCAGCTGGTTCTGCTTGTATTTGCGCAGCTGGCCAGCCAGTTTGCGCTCGACAATGTCGGTGGCAGCCAGAACGTTGAGTGTAGAGTCTTTAGCCTTGATGGTTTGGTCTGGCACAGTAATGACCACCTCTACCTCATATTTATTGCCATGCTCGCCATTGATCTCCTCGATGCGCACCATAGCACTGACGGTCTTGCGAGCGTGGCGCGACACCATGCGGTCGAGCGCACCGATCTTCTTGCGGATGTATTTTTTGGTTGGCTCGTCTGGCGAGTATTTGCCAATACCGGTAATGTCGATGTTTGCGATCATGCTGACCCCTTTCGTGTTAGCAACTTGTGCTTATAGTATAGCATGGTTGAGGAGAAAACAGGGGTTGTTATGGGCACATTATCGACGCGGATAGAGACCTTCAGCTAGTAAGTTCATCCGATAGGCCACCTCTTCTCGTAGCTTTTTAATCTGGTCGAGCAAGGCTTCAGTCTCTTTGCTCTTAGGTGGGGTCTCTATGCGGCAGTGCGCTCCTTCGATGAGATTTATGACATCTTTCAACTCTTGCGCATCAGTCTCTGCGCGCTCCATGTCTTGCTCACCATCTTCATCTACCGACTGAAAAAACGTGTACGGCTCACTGTCGAGCTGATCTGACCGATCTGCCTGGCTGCCATGGATACGCTCAATTTGCCACTGACCATCATGACCATCTTTTGGACGACCAGACTTCGAGCGATACACCACCCAGTCTTTACCATCAGGCGCCATAATAGCGACAGTCGGGCCCCAAACAACTGGTAGACTATAGGGCACAACGCCAAATACCGCTATATACTCGCCCTCGCGGCCTGTCAAGAATATCGTACGCTCGGTGGCGTTGGTTTCACCATCTTTGCTGAGCTCTGGGTTGGTTTGGATACGACGCTCCTGCAAAGCACTCTGCCTCCACCATGCATACTCGAAGGGTCTTTCTGTTAAGATACGGCTGAGCTTTTCTTGCAGCCGGTCTGCCAATTTTGACGGGTCTTGCCGCTCTCCGTTTGCTGGTGGCTGTTTTTCGTTCATTCTTGCTCCTTTATTGCAATGCTTTCGTCCTATAGTGCAGTATATTGTGAGTAATGTCAAATGGTCGTGAGCCGAGCTGTGTCGCTACGCTACTTTACGTTTGCTGATTGCGGTAGCGTAGCAATGTCTGGTACTTCGCCTCTACCTCAACGGTGTGCGCTGCAAGGCTATTGAGCGCTTCTATCAGGCGGCCAACCCGTCGCAAGCTATCCACCGGGACAAAGCTGCGCATAGTTACAGCTGGTGGCTTGTCCTGTCGTTCATTAGGATAAACTGGGGCAAGATGCGCCACATATGGCCGCATTGTCTGGCGATCGACCATGCGGCGATACGCACTTGTTTGGCCCGTTAGCCGATACACGTCAACTGCTTGGCCACCTATACAGCGGTCGGTTGTGCGGTCAACATAGCCAGAAACGATCAGTGTTGTGTCGCGGAGCGGGTAATCCTCCCTCGCATGTGTACCAACATATTGGGCGGCTCGGTACTCTACTGCAGGCCTATTATGCTGCCGCGCAGGAAGGACATGAGTTTCTGCCGCCTCCCACTGCGCAGCCCGGGCAAATGCTGCACCGGTGATGTGCCGTACCACCGCTTGGCCAAACCACGCTGCTGCGTACTGCATGGAAGAGGCAAAATGCTCAACGCGTGGGCCGTTTGCTTCGGATGCCACCAGCTCCCCTACTTGCGGTGCGCCGCACCGATTGCTTCGCTAATGGAGACGTAGTCGTCTCGGTCGAGCAGCTCCACCAAGCCTTCGTTGATATCGCCCACGACCTGTGGCCCTTCAAACATCAGCGCCGTCACCAGCGCCACCAGGCTCGCGCCAGCCCGAATCTTCTCATACGCATCTTCCGCTGTAAAGACACCACCCACACCAATGATGACAAAGCGGTCACCATATAGTGCATACGTCTTGTGGATAAGCCGCGTGGTAATGGCCTGAGCTGGCCGGCCACTAAGGCTACCGGGAGTATCGTCGGGCAAGACACTTGGGTCAGTGAGCTTGCTACGGTCTTTGACGAGGTTGCCGATCGTCAGGCCCGCAACATTATGCTTGTCGATGATGGAGAGGAGCTTGGCAAACTGCGTCCACGTCTTGTCCGTCGGCATCTTGATAAAGACGGGGCGCGAGAGCTTCAGTTCATCCACCGCAGTGAGGAGTTTCTTGAGGCGAGCGGGTGTGGTAAAGGGCTCACCGCCATAAGCATTGGGGCACGAGATATTAATTTCGTACAGTGGTGCGCAACCAGCTTCTTCAAGCTGGCGAAGGCTGTCGCAGTAGTCGGCAATCGCTTGCTTGGGGCGGACTTGCTTGGGGCTGTTCGTCTTGGCTACGGATACGCTGAGCGGAAAGTCGCGCCAGACCCGTGGTGAGTAGCTGCGAATCTGCTCGATTGCCTTGGCCACGCCGCGATTGGCCAACCCAACATTAACGACGATCGACTGCTCACTAGCCAAGCGCCGAAACCACGGCTTGGGGTTGCCCTCACAAGGTGCAGCCGTTACCGAGCCACCAATCTCAAAACCGCAACCAATTTTCTTCGCCACAGGAGGCAAGTCAAAATCTTTATCCAGCCCAGCAGACAGACCGATGGGATTAACAAAGTTGAGGCCAAGAATAGTCTGCTCGAGGCGAGGATTCTTGTAGCGCCAACCACTAAGGAGCTGCTCACCCCGGATGGCATGCAGTGCCCGCGCTGTCCAGAGCATCGACTGGTGTGCTGCATCGGGCTGCCGCCGAAAAAGAAGCGGCTTGGCAACTTTGGCATAGCCTTTCCGACTCATTTTTCTAATTGTGCGCCCCATCTAGAGTACCTCCCTGTTGTTCAGATATGGCTGCAGCACCGTTGGCACACGGAGCTGGCCATCTGTTGTTTGATAATTCTCGATAATTGCTACGAGTGCGCGAGCCAAGCTCACTGCTGTGCCATTGAGGGTGTGTACCACCTGGAGCGAGCCATCAGCCCGGCGGACGCGAATGCCAAGGTTGCGCGCTTGGAAGTCGGTGCAGTTGCTGCAGCTGGTGAGCTCGCGGTAGGCGCCATCAACGGGCGACCAATACTCGATGTCGTACTTCTTGGCGGCTGGTGCACCGAGGTCTCCCGCCGCGATATTGACCACGTGGTATGGCACGCCCAGGCTCTGCCAAATTTCCTCCTCCAGAGCAAGGATCTTCTCATGCATCTGGGCCGACTGCTCGGGCAGGCAGTAGATATACATCTCTAATTTGTTGAATTGATGCACCCGGAACAGCCCGCGGCTAAACTTCCCGGCAGCGCCAGCCTCTTTGCGGTAGCAGGGGCTGTAGCCAGCGTAGAGGAGCGGTAAGTCCTTCTCGCTTAAGATCTCATCGGCATGGAAGCCTGTCAGCGGGGCCTCGGCTGTACCAATAAGCATGGTATCTTCGCCCTCGATGAAGTACTCGTTACTCTCTTTATCGCTCTTGGGTGCAAAGCCCGAACCACGCGCCACGCGGCCACTCACCATGTGCGGCACCGTCATGGGGCGGAAGCCTTTGCTCACGAGGAAATTGAGGGCGTATTGGTAGATGGCATTCTCGAGCAGCATGAGGTCGCCCAGCACATAATAAAACTTCGTGCCAGCCACCTTAGCACCGCGCTCGAAGTCGAGCCAACCCCGGCTCGTCGCGAAGTCGAGGTGATCTTGAGCCGACTCACGCCGCTCACCCCACTGCTTGATCTCCACACTGTCTGCCTCGCCGCCCAGTGGGACGTCTGGCAGGGTGATATTTGGCACTGCCTCGAGCTGAGTAAAAAAGTTGTTCTCTATGGTGCGCAGCTCCTCTTCCAGCGTTGCAAGCTCGGCTTTGAGCGCCTTGCCTTTGGCGATGAGTTCTTGGCTGGGTTTGCCGCCCTTCATTTGAGCGGCTGTCTCGTTGCGCGTGGTGCGCACAGCATCCACCCGCTGCTGGAGCTCCCGGCGCTGATCGTCGCACGCGAGAAGCGCTGCGATGGACACCTCATAGCCCTTATGGCGCGCTGCTGCCTGCACCTCGTCGGCATGCGCGCGAATATAACGAATATCTAACATAACTATATTATATCAGATACCACGCCAAGCGTAATGGCAATTTGTTCGATAAAACTTCCGGACGATCCGCCTGCCCAGTCGGGGTATCATTGGGCACCATTCCCTGCCAGCTCACCTCTTATTTTTTGGCCTCACCCCCTACTCGCAAGCGTACTATCGGCTGGTATTTCTGGCTATTTATCTAAGCACAGAACCAGCTATGATAGCTGGTTCTGTAGAGGCTGGTAGTGAGCTGCCGAGCTTAGTCTGATATCTTAACGATGCTGAGGCTTGCATCGGTGATATTCGCGTCTTGGCCAGCCGAGTAGATGACAAGCTTGAGCGGCGTCCCGGCCGTTACTCGCATCAGGCGAGTGTATGGCATAGTAAAGCGGTAGCCGTGTTGGTTGTTACTCCACACCCCTTCTGGGGTATCGCGGGCTGTGTCGTTGACAGCCTGGTATACACCACGGGCCGACGATGTATCGTTCAGGCGAATCCGCGATTGGATGAGGTAGACACCATCACTTGGTACAATGTACGATTTGCTCCCGGCATCCCACGACCCGCCACCGTTGTTTGTCACGACGGTCTTGAGCGGCACTGGCGCAAAGGTATCCTTGGCAATTGTTGCAGCCGTAACGCCACCATTGCCATTGCCAAGCGTTGCCGTAAAGATAGTCATCTGGGGGAGGCTCTTCCATTCCATGTCGCAATTTGCGGCCGACTTCTTCGACAATATTTGGCCAACCGTACCACCCGCCGGCACCGTGCTACCCGCAAAGGTAAGGCCAAGCTGAGAGGTGCCATTGCCCGTGACGGTCATATTGGGCGAGCATGGCTGAGTGCTGTTAGTCACATTAATCGTTGCGTTGGTGCCATCCTGGCCTTTGGGCCCAGTAGCACCTTGCTGCCCCTGGATGCCCTGTTGGCCTTGTGGGCCTGGCTGACCAGCATCACCCTTTTCGCCCTTGAGGTCGGTGTAGGCAATGAGGTTTTGCCAGGCTGTTTCGCCAGTGTAGCGCCACTGGATGTAGAGTGTGCCCTTTTGGAGCTCGATGGTTCGGCCATCGGCACCAGCTGGGCCGGTTTGGCCCTGCGGACCTTGTGGGCCGGGCTGGCCGGGTTGGCCTGGTTGCCCTTGTGGGCCAGTGTCTCCTTGGTCACCCTTCGGGCCGGGCACACCTCTTTCTCCTTGTGCGCCAGGTGTACCAGGTGCACCCTGCTCACCCTTAGCGCCAGTGTCACCCTTCGGGCCAGCATCGCCCTTCTCGCCCTTCTCACCTTTTTCACCATTTTTGCCGTCTTTACCATCTTTGCCGGGCTCGCCTTTGTCACCTTTTTCGCCCTTGTCACCCTTAGCGGCCGATGCACCATCTTTGCCGTTGACTCCGTTTGCTCCGTCCTTACCGTTGGCGCCATTAGCGCCGTTTGCGCCATTCTTGCCAGCTGCACCACGAACACCATCACGGCCACGAGCACCGTCTACGCCGTCGCGGCCATTGGCGCCGTCTACACCACGAGCACCGCTCGCACCGGCCTCACCGCGCGCACCTTGCTCGCCTTTTGCCCCACGCAAGTCCTCCACCGAGGCAATATCGTGCCACGCGCCATTCATAAATTGCCACTGGATCTTCCCATCATGCTGGCGCAAGCTCACTTGGTCTGGCCGCACACCCTTGAAGCTACTATTGTAGCCCCATGGCCACCACCACCAAAGCAATATAATGATGATTAATAATATCCCAAACAAGACAAATACAAGCGAACGACTTGCAAATTTTTTGCGGTGTTCATTCATAGTTATACCCCTATTTATACCCTTTTGTCTGATTATAGCACAAGCATTATAAAATTAAAGGGTAATAGCTTCTCGGCCTTCGAGGCTTGGCTATTTTGGGTCGCTTCTCTTGCTCTATCTCTGTTAGGTTTATGCTAGCACCTCTCTGAGCTAGCCAAAAGCCCGCTTTGCCTACCACAGCAAAGCGGGCTTGAGACTCTTCGTATCTATGCAGTTTACTCTGTACGCAGTGCTTCGATTGGGTCAAGCTTGGCAGCCTTGCGGCTTGGCAGCCAGCCAGCAATGATCGCCACCAGCATCAGGCCAACCACTACCGCAGCAGCATGCTCTGGCACAAAGACGAGCAGCTTATGATCACCAAAGTGGAGCTTCTCCGAGATAACTGGGTTGAGCGCCACACCAGCACCCCACGCGCCTAGCACACCCAGCGCACCACCCAACAGGCCGACCCAGGCTGCCTCGTAGCGGAACAAGCGGCCAATATCGCGCCGGCTTGCTCCCAGCGCCTTCATTAGGCCAATCTGCTGCGTCCGCTCCAGCACCGAGATGTACTGCGTGTTGACGATACCAAAAATACTCACTATCAGCGCCAGCGCACCAAAGCACAGCACAACCCCCTGCAAAATATCGACGAAGCGGAAGAGTGTCTGCTGCAGATCTTTGGCAGTGGCTGCAGCGTAACCATCGTGCTCGAGAGATTTCTTGGCGGCTTCAGCATCCTGCTTGGCAACTGCAGTGGCAGACATGTACTTTTGGTATTGGCTCGTACCCTTGGTACTGTAGTCACTCAGCTCGCGGGCTACTTTGGCATTAATCCCAATGCCGCGCATTGCTTGGGTTTGGTCGGCCGATTTGCGCGTCACGGCCGCAATAGTAAAGGTCTTGTGCAGCTCCTTGCCATTGATCAGCTCATTCACCCCAGCCTGCCCCTTCTCAGCAAAGACCTGGCCAAGCGTTGCTTCGTCGATCTTCTGTGGCATTTGCACCACTGTGACGGTCAGTTGTTTGCCCACCATTTGGGCAGGCGATTGCCCGAGTGTCTCGGCATAGCTCTCGGGTATAACGGCTTCGCCAGTCGCGAGCTCAGTACCCTTGCCCAGCTGCTTACCTGCCACCACTTCAGCCGCGAGCGCACCATCAAAGACGCTCACATCACTACTGTATTTCTTGTCTTTCTTGGCCGCAAAGCTCACATATTTGGGCTGGAGCTGGTAGACCGGCCCGACCTTCTCGAGGTCGGTGCGGGCCGCCAGCTTGTCGATGTCTTTTTGGGTGAGGGCTTTATAATCATTGCCATAGCGGTTGATACTATCTGGGTTATACTCACGCAGGTCAGCCTGCTGGCCCGATTGTACCCCGATGAGCCGCTTGTCTTTGACGACAAACACCGCCTTGGCATCAATATTGCTGCTAATCAGCCGGTCAATATACTGGCGTGCACCCTCGCCCGCCATCAAGCTCGCCATAATGGCGAAGCCGCCCACCGCGATGGCGATACTAGTAAGCAAGGTGCGCATCTTGGCTCGGCGTAGGTTGCGACCAGCGCGGCGAATGATATCAGTCGTCTTCATGGTTAGTCTGCCCTCCTTGTTGTTGGCTTGGTGGTTGTGGATTTGGCTTTTGTCGTCGTGGCATTTGTGGCTTTTTTCGCCGTTTTCTTAGGCTGCGTGGTAGGTGCCGTGGCTTTGGCTGTGCGGCGAGTTGGCGCTTTTTTAGCCTTGGGAGAAGCTGTCGCCTTATCCGTAGCGCTGTCGTGGTCAATCACCCCATCTTTGATGCGAATAATACGCTGGCAGCGCTGCGCTAGATCCTCGTCGTGTGTGACGATGATGAGCGTGGCACCATGCTCCTTAGCGTAATTGAAGAGCAGGTCTTCCACCACCGCAGAGGTCGCTGAGTCGAGATTGCCTGTTGGCTCGTCGGCAAAGAGAATCTGTGGCTCGGCAGCAATTGCTCGAGCGATCGCCAAGCGCTGCTTTTGCCCACCACTAAGGTCCTTAGCCCGCGCTTTGATCTTGTCCTCTAGACCAACCGCCTCGAGTGCCGCCACGATACGCCGCTTGCGCTTGCTGCGCGGCACACCTGCGGTCTCGAGCGACAGGCTCACATTGTCATAGCAACTCTCGCCGCCCTCCACAAAGAAACTCTGGAAAATGAAACCCATCGTCCGCGCCCGAAAGCGGTCGGTCGCCTTGCGCTTGAGCCGCAAGATATCCTCACCGTTGATGATCACCTCGCCCTGCTGCGGCTTATCCAGGCCAGAGATAGCGTGCATCAGCGTGGACTTGCCCGAGCCTGACTTGCCCAGCACTGCTACGCTCGACCCTTCCTCGATTGCAAGACTTACGTCCTTGAGGGCGGTGAAGGTATTTTTCTTCTTGCCGTAGACTTTTGTAATGTTTTTTATTTCGATCATTGCGCCTCCATAAGCTGCTAATGTTAATAGCAATTATACCGCAATCGCCCGGCGAGAGCAAACGAGTGCAACCTCCTGTATTGCCTGTGGATTATCTTTGCCAAAGATCTCTACCTTCTTAGCGTCAGCCGGTCACCGACTTGCTATCAAAATCATGTCTTGCACAATACCAAAAATATTCCGGCGGAGAGAGTGCGGGGAGGTAGAGCTGAAACAAGAGGAAATAAGGTTTCAGAATTCAGGTTAGTAGACGGTTCGCAAGAGAATATCTAGAAGCCCTCAAGCAATGTATAAGAACACCCTACACTGGTGCCAACGCGCCTACCGCGAGTAGGATGATGAGCAGCGTGCCAAGCACCAAGCGGTAAGCGACGAACTTATCAAATGAGTTGCTCGAGACAAAGCGCAGCAGCCACGAGATCGCCACATACCCCACCACAAAGGATATGATAATCCCCAGTATCATCTGTGGCCAACCAATTAAGCGGCCAATCTGCTGCGACTGTGTGATGGCCTCCAGCCCACCAGCTGCCATCAATGCCGGAATCCCCAGGAAAAAGCTCATCCGTGTGGCAGTGGTGCGGTCGATATCGCGGAATAGCCCCGAGGCAATCGTCGCCCCCGAGCGCGACACCCCCGGGATGAGCGACAGGCACTGCATCAGGCCCATTGCCATAGCATCACGCCAGGTGAGGTTACGCTCATGGCGTGTCTCGCGCCCCCGGCGGTCGGCCAAAAACAGTACAATGCTCCAAATCATCAGCCCAGCCGCGACAAACCATAGACCGCGCAGCACCGTCTCGATCGTATCCTTCAGGAGTAGCCCCACCACCGCAATTGGCAGCGAGCCAATGATGACGTACCACCCCATCCGGTAGTGGAACGTCCGCGCCCGCGGGTTCACCACGCCAGCACACCACGCCGAGGCAATACGCCAAATATCCTGCCAGAAATAGACAATCGCCGCAGCAATCGCCCCAATCTGCACCACCGCCGTAAAGGCGACAAGCCCCGGGTCGCTCACCGAGTAGCCCAGCAACTTCTCTGCCAGCATCAAGTGGCCCGTGCTCGAGATGGGCAAAAACTCAGTAATCCCCTCGACAATGCCAAGAATAATAATATGCAGCCAATCCATGATGTGTTTTCCTTATGTCTCGTACCAAGTATACCAAGTTCGCCACAAAGCACCAAGCCGGAAATGAAAAATGGTGAGTGTGCTAGTTTGTATCTAAAAGCCATACACGATTGTTGACAGTGATATTTTGAGACTCAAGCTGGCAAAATTTGACACAGGGTTCATATATTGATATATATATATTAACTTTTGCTCGAAGTTTGGCTTAGGGCAAGAGTTGCCCTTTGCTTCGAGCTCACTTTCTGAGAGAGGGTGAGAGAGATGCCGAATGAAGAGATCGCCTCAATGATCGGCTTTTCGTTTAGTATAGTGTGCCTCTGCATCATGCTCTGGTTTACAGAGAAGATAGGCAAACGCACCGTGAGATGGCTGCTAGCCACTTCGAGTGTTTGCTTTGTCGCTATCTTCTGTATTGGATACTCGCTACCCAATACACCGACGAAGATATTCTTGATGTTCGTGCTGGTAGGGCTAGGAGGAATTGCAGCCTTCAGCCTAGAACGGCTCAGGCAGCTAAAGCGACGCGAGCAGAGATACAAGGGCGAATAGCCCACCAACATAGCTCACTGAATTCGTGCTTTAATCTGATCGTAGTGCGCCAAGCGCACTCTCGGATTAAGCAATTAATCCGGGTTCAGTTTGAGCATGGTTGGTGGGCTATGTTCTTGGCACATTTGCTTTTCTGTTCTTGCATCAAGAAGCGACCACTATGAGAGAGTGGCCGCTTGTTTGTTGTTGCAAAAGAAGGGTTGAGATATACCTGCGCGCTGGGGCGAGTGGGTTCTACCACCCGCCGCCACCTCCGCCGCCTCCGCCGCCGCCAGAGAAGCCACCACCAGTCGAGCCGCCACTAGACGACGAGAAGTCGCTCGAGCCAACAGAAGTAGAATCGGACAAGCTACTCACACTCGAGACAAACATTGCTGCATTGAAGGCACCGTGGCCAGCATACCAATCGGGCTGGGTGCCTACTTCCTCATAATACTGCCCCAGCTGCTGGCTCCACTGCTTCTCTTGGCCAAAAAGCACGGCATAGGGCAAGACCCGCTCGTAGAGTTTGACGAGCTGAGCGTGGTCGCCAATATCCACCTTCTCGGCGGTCTCGGGGCTCTGCAATAGGCGCAGGCGGTCGGCCTCAGCGTAGCGGATATACATCTTGAGCCCCAGCAGGTAGCGGCGCAATGCCAGCCCTTTGTCCGACAGCGGCTTGGCAAAGCCTAGCTTGCCAATGATAATCACAATAAAGACCCCTGGGAAGAAGAGGAATTGCAGCCCACTGAGGAATGGCACAAACATCGTGGCTGCACATAGCAGCAGCACTAAGACACCTAGCACACCTGCAAGGATGCGGAAGCCCCGTGTGCCCTTCCGGCTTGTGTCGCGCAGCTTGTACGTGTGGTCGATGAGCTCATCGAGCTTCTTGGCGTTATCACTCAGGCGGAAGGCATAGGAGGTATTGTTGCGCAGCGTCTTGAGGTTGATGCGCTCTCCCACCGCAGGCAGGTGACCAAAGATATCGCCCAGGATCTCTTGTTCCTCGGGGTGGAGGCTGCTGACATCTTTGATGACTTCAAGCTCGTACTGCGCCCGCGAGAAGAACGTCTTGGGCTTGACCTCGATCAAACGAATGTAGTGCCGCACTGCCCAGTCGATCATCTGCGCCGCCATGGCCGAGCCCTTTACCATCCGGAATGGCCGCACGATCTCTGCCGCTGTTGTCACACTCGTATTGGGTGGTGGCAGGTATTCTGGCACGATCGTCCCCAGTTCTTTACCGCGGCCAATCGCCCGCTGATAGAGCCAATACACCACACTCGAAGCAAGCCCCAGCACTAGCATACTCACGAAGAATATAAGTGGAAGGAACGCCTCCAACCGCTCTTGAAACACCTCCCCGGGCGTCTTCTTATACTCCGCAAAGGTACCCTGCGGGAAGCCCAGCGCCAGCGTCATACCAGCATATGGCGCGAGGTAACCCACCGAGGCAGTTATGGTGTCGACACTCGGCGACGTGACGGTGCAGGTGGTGCGGCTCCCCTGCTTGCCAGTGTAGCATTGCGGCGTCGTCCGGCTGATGGCAGCAAGCTCGGGGCTCAGCTTGAGCCTGACAGTGGCATTGCTAATGGGTACTCGCCACGACGTACCAATCACATCCCAGTAGAACTCATTCTTCTGCGTATCGCCATAGTTCCACGTGACATCACGCTGGGTGTAGGTAATGACGTATGTCTTGCTACCCGAGACGTAGGTGTCTTTGTTGCCAATGCGCAGGGTGTTGCCCGACCAACTATATTCATAATCATTACCATGCTCATCCTGCACCGAGCCAAGCGCAAAGCTCGTGTGGTGGCCCTTGTACTGCGTGACGAACTCCGGTGCGAGGCCATGGTTCTGCTCTGGCGGGAAGTTTGCTGTAATGGTGAGCTTCGTCTTGAGGGTGGAGCGCTTCTCGCTATCGCGCCCAAGCTCCATATCAACCGCATATTTGGTAATGGTAAAGTTGTCTTTACTACTGCTCGATGATGAATAGGCTCGTACCGATGTGTCGGCCTGCATTGGCACTGCCCCGAGCGCGGTGCCCAGCAGCACCAAGCAGACACCAATCGCAGATATCACGCGTGTCATTCTCATACATCGATTGTGCGCCATGCGGCGAGGAATGTCAAACGCGAGCATCGCCCAAGGATCACTGGTCTATGTAGCGCCTAGACCCTGCACCTTACCGCAGCCTGCTATACTGTCCTGTCGATGGAATATTTGCCAGGCTCAACCTTTCATCAGTATCAGCCCACCAGCGCTAAGGCCAAAAATTAGCTGCCACCAACTAGTCTATCCATTCTCAAATATCCTCACCAATCACTTCCTTTCACCCCTGTTAATCTCTGTTCAAGCTATACCGCTTATGCTGTGATATTGCAAATGGTTATGCTATACTCACAGGCAATACCCAACGGCTAATCAGCGAGGTGAGGAGTATAGCAGGAGTGAGACGATATTGGACGGATTTTCGGTTTGCAGGCGTAGCAGCAGTGGTGGTACTGGCAGTTGGCTTTGTGCAGCTGCACCAGGTGGCAATGGCCGAGCCCGCCACGAATTCTGGCTCCAACTCATCCACCAAAAAAGACGATAAGCCCGACATCTGCGACCCCAACACGATGCGCTTCAAGACTACAGCGCTGAGTTCCCCGACCGACAAAGCCCGCGCCGCTAAGGCCCTCGCCAACCTCCGTGGCCTCATGCAGCCCATTCGCAACGCTGGCGATGGCAGCACCATCACCGCCGCCAAGCAGTACGGCACAGACTACACTGGCGAGATAAAAGGCTCATTCCAGCTCAAGAACAGTGGTAGCTATGCCACTGGTAATCCCACACCTCTCTCCGTTACTTCGCCATCATCGGTGCCAGGCAACTACCGTGGCAAAGTCTCGGGCAAGGCACCCACTGGTGGGAGCCGCGTTGTCAAGGCCTTCCGCGCTACCGATGCCGAGTATGAGCAAGGCAAAGTCACCCCTGCCCAGGTGCAGGGCGACGGTAGCTGGACACTCGACCTCTCGCCAGTTGATGGCAGCATTGGTGGTGAGTGGCGCTTCCGTCTCTACGATGCCAGCAGTGGCCAACCCCTCGGCGAGAGCTGGCCACGCGTCACTGAGTACCAAAATGTCGAGATCCAATCCTACGTCATTACCGACCAAACCTACCTCGTGGCCAAGCAAGCCGCCAACACCAACCGTACCTTTAGTTTCCCCGGCACCGAGAAGGGCCACAAGATGCTGCGTCTGGTGGATACGCGCAGCAACAAGATCCTCGCCGAGTACTTCCAGCCACAGCTGGCGGGGCTGATCCGCTCGTACGAGTTCTCGCCTGGCCAGGATGGTTACGGCACTCATCGCGTGCACTATTCATTTATGTACGATCAGTCGCTGGCGCTGCTTGTGGCGGTTGGTGCGGGCGACAAAGCGATGGCAGACCAGCTCGTCAATGGCTTCAAGACCATCCAGATCAAATCCGGCCGGTCGCGTGGTGCCTTCCCTTCCAGCGCCCACCAGCTCGACCCCAGTAACCAGCAGGCCCGCTATTATACTGGCGGTGTCGCCTTCGTCCTCTACGCGCTCATCCGTTACCAAGAGAAATTTGGCGATATCAATGGCGTCAGCAGCATGGTGCGCTCTGCTCTAGCCTGGGTCAAGACTAAGAAAAGCACATCCGGCCCTGGTGCTGGCCTCTACCGCGGTGGCACCAATATCAATGACGATGACAACAACAAGCAGTTTGAGATCGCCTGGCACTCCACTGAGCACAATACCGACCTCTGGCATGTGTACGAGCGAGCCTCGCAAGTCTACGGCGACGCCAGCTACCGCCAGGAAGCCGACAGCCTGGCCAAAGTCATTATGGAGAAACTGTGGAACAAAGCTGAGAACCGTTTTGACCAAGGGCTTGACGACCATGCCAAAGCGCTGGACACCTCCAGCTGGGGCTCTATCTTCCTCAACGCAATTGGTGAGTACGACAAAGCCAAAGTCTCGCTAGCCTACACACGCAACTTTGCCATGAGCCGCGCCGGGTCTCAGGGTTACACCCCATACCTCACCGGCACGTACACCCCCACCGTCTGGTTTGAAGGGACATTTGGTGTCACCCAGGCCTACAATGTCGCAGGCAACAAAGACGAAGTTGCTGCTAGTGCCCAGCGAACGTACCCATCTCAGGGAGCTAATGGTGCCTGGCCCTACGTCACCAATGTCGACGAAGCGAACCAAATGACGAATGCTTACTCCGTAGCCTCTACTGCTTGGTACTTGCTGGCTACTGCCTACCCCGACGCCATTTGGTCAGAATGCCGCACCGACAAAAAGCCCGACGAGAAGAAGCAGCCACCAATGGTGCGCCACATCGGCAAGGTCACCCTAGACAAGTTCCTCGCTGGCGAAGACAAGCCACTGTGGGTCTTCATCCTTATCTCGCTACTTGCTCTCTTGGTTGGCATTGCCGCGCTTATTCTCTACCTTATCCGGCGTTATCGCGCTAAGAATGCTGCCACCACACAGCTGGGTAGTAAAGATAATAACAGCCCTCCTGGTGGGCCACCAAGCCCTGGTAGTGGTAGCAACACACCTCCACCAAGCAGTCCACCACCCGCAAGCGGCCCATCAGCCAGCAGCGACCTGGGCGGCCTCGCAATGAGCGCCCCACCACTCACCACTACCCCGCCACCACGCCGCCCTGGCACAGCACCCAGCCGCGGCACCTCCATCGCCGTCCAGAGTGGCACCTCGCACCACGCATCACCACAACCTGCGCCAAGCAGCCCACCACCACGACCACCAAGTGTATCGGGTTAGCTCGTAGCAAGAAACCACCAGTAAACACTGGTGGTTTTGTTTGTGCAAAAGGCTTCTTGTGCTTATATTGTGGTGATCTTGCCCTTCTAATACTCTCCTGCTCACATCGTGTTAGCTCTTGCATAACAGATTATCAAGCGAATTATCAGTACAATACCACCATTCTCGCCTAGACTATTTTAACTAACAAGCTTCAGTACAAGCTAGTGAGTTTTCGCTATTTTTTGTGCGCACATCATAGCTAATGTGTGCTATCGTACATGGGAGCATACTGATGTGCCACGGTCTACGTATTTGCCATTGCAATTCCCCACTCATCTCACATGAGTGGTGCATGAAACATCATAGGCTACAAAAGCCAGGCTAATCCAGCTTCACCCCTGAATACACCGCCCGCGTCGTCTCGTCGATGTCGCTTTTGAGCTGTGGGAACGGCACACCTTCGCGCGCCGTCACGCCTTCAAAAATCCAGAAGACGCGCTCGCTAAAGCCCCAGCCACAGGCCGGCGGCATGCCGTATTCCAGCATCTCCACAAAGTCGATATCCAGCATCATGGCTTCCTCGTCGCCCGCGTCGCGCATCTGCTGCTGCTCCACAAAGCGGTTCAGCTGGTCGATCGGGTCGTTCAGCTCGCTAAAGCCATTGCCAAGCTCGCTGCCAGCAATCACTGGCTGGAAGCGTTCCACCGTCTGCGGGTTATCCGGGTTGGTTTTAGACAGCGGGCTGATGAACTTGGGCGTATTAACCAGCCAGACGGGCCCAGCCACCGTCTTGCGGATGTTTTTCCACAGTTTATCGATGCCGCGTGGGATGGAATCGGTCTTTTCTACTTCCAGGCCGTGTTCTTTCAGCTTGGCAGCGACTTCCTCAATCGTGGTATTATACACATCAATCCCGTAGTGCTTGTGGATCACCTCAGCATAATCCCACACCTGCCACTGGCCGCTCATATCGACCTCAAACTCACCCAGGGTAAACTGCAGCGTGCCAAAGGTTCGCTCCAGCACATACTTATACATGTCTTCCATAAAGCGCATGCCCTGCTGCCAGTCCCAATAGGCGGCGTACCACTCCATGGCGATATGCTCGGGCAGGTGCTCATCAGAATAATTCTCGTTGCGAAAGCGCGGGCCAATATCGTACACCTTCTCGAACCCTGCCCCGAGCAGGCGCTTGAGCGGCAGCTCGTGACTAATCCGCAGGTAAAACTGCTGGTTATCCAGCGCATCCATGTGGGTCACAAACGGGTTGGCATCCGCCCCACCGGTGGTGTGTTCCAGCACTGGCACGTTAACCTCAGTAAAGCCGTGTTGGTTGAGGTAATCGCGCGTCGCCTGCCAAAACACGCTGCGGCGATAAAAGCGCTGACGCACCGCTGGGTTAACATTCATATCCACATAGCGGCGGCGAAAACGCTCTTCTTTATTCTCGAGCTTTTCTGGCATTGGCCGCAGGGCTTTGGTGAGCAGCCGCAGCTCACGTACCCCAACCGAAATCTCACCCGTCTTTGTTTTTAGCACCGTGCCAGTCGCCTCGACAAAGTCACCTGTATCGAGTAATTTGAGTTGCTTCATACCGAGAATGCCGCGCGAGGCGTCGAGCTCGGCCATTGTGTCGCGCTGCAGATAGAGCTGCACTTCGCCGCTCGCGTCTTGCAGCTTGACGAAGGCCAATTTGCCAAAGCTGCGGATAGACACCACGCGCCCAGCCACCGCCACCTCCTGGCCAGCCAGTTCGTCGTACTGCGCCACCACTGTCGCACAGTCGTGTGTGCGCTCGGTGTGTGCTGGGTAGGGGTCGATGCCTAGCTCGCGCAGAGCTGCTAATTTTCGTAATCGTTCGTCTCGGTAGTCTTGTAATGTCGCCATAATTGCTTGCTATTATAGCGGAGAATGGGATGGTTGTCGACTAGGACGGCAGCCTAATCGCTCCGCTCTACCAAGTTCTTAGAGAAGTGCGGCACTTAGCAGCTAATCTCTCTCCTATTTTGATTGCGAAGAAGTAGTCAGCGGTGCACATGCAATTGCTTCTGCACCAGGGCCAGCTGCAGTCATCGAGGCCTGTATATCTGTACCCACGCGCCCAGTGCGGGGCGATGTCTGCATATTCGAGCCGCCACTGCCAGTCTCGCTTGGGCCAGTCATAATGGCAATTGGCACCTGCTGCGCCTCGCCTTCTGCGCTGAATGGATATACCAGTGTCGCTTGTGTCCGTTCTTGTTCACCCGTCGAAAATTTTACCATAGTGAGTCGTGTTGTGCTGCCATCAGGGTTTGTGATGGTTGTTTGTGGGTTTTTTGCCGTCACGGTTATTTCTTGGCGGGTTTTATCGCGACAATGCGTCTCGCCAGTAGCTGGGTCGGTTACAAAGGGGTTCTCTGCATACTCCGCCAGCTCACCAGAGCTAGGGTGTGCCACTGCGACCAGGTTTTTCTCGCCATGGTGGTAGTGCTGATAACCAAGATAGCCACCACCAATCAGCGCAGCCGCAGCTGCCGCGAGCGCGGTGATTTGCCGCACTGCTGGACGTTTATTATACTTGGATTTCGACTGATTATGATCATGGTTTGACTTCTTATCTGTATCCCCTGCACTAGGGAAACGTGCGTGTCGTGCTGTGTATAGAGCCATCGTCGGTCTCCTTGGGCTGTTAATGGTTGATTACTTATCATAGCATAACATCGACAATAATGCAATGATGGTGAATTGCTTATGGTTGAGGATGGTTCTTGCACATTGCCCGCAGATTGAGCACTATTAGACTAGGATTTTTGCGTATATATGCGCTTTTCTCATGCCAAAACCAAAGGTCAGCCACTCACCGCCACTCGCAATGAGCTTTCTCGTGCCATCAAGCAAATGCAATAGGAAAAAGGCAAACGCGCACCATAAATAAACCACAAGAGCCAGAGACATGCGCCACGTGTGAATCAACCCCTACTACCTCTGCCAGTACTAATAAAAAACCGAGCAGCTCGTACTGCTCGGCCTATTATCTTGAGATACGCTTATTGCACTTGCTGGATGGTGTAGGTGATCTCGCCCTTGGGGGTGGTGATCGTCACCTGCTCACCTGCACGGTGGCCCAGCAAGGCTTGGCCAAGGGGCGACTCATCGCTGATCTTGTTCTCCAGCGGATCGGCCTCAACTGGCCCTACCACAGTGTAGGTCTTTTCTAGCCCAGCGTCCGAGACGAGGAAGACAGTGCTACCTAGGTGGATGGCACCAGTGCTTGGGGCAGTAATCTGCTCGGCATTAAGCAAGATCTCCTCGATCTCGGCAATGCGCGTCTCCACCACACCCTGCTCCTCGCGGGCGCTGTCGTACTCGGCGTTTTCACTCAGGTCGCCGTAGTCGCGGGCCTCAGCAATCTTCTCGGCAATCTCGCCGCGGCGGCCCTTCAGCTCCTCCAGCTCTGCCTCGAGCTCTTGGCGGCCAGCATCAGTAATCTGGTAGGTTTTTTTCATTATCTTCATACTCCTTTCTTGCAAAGTCGGTAGGGCAAGCCAGGGGCATGGCTATGCCTTGCGACAAGCTCCGCAATGGTTACCTAGTGTAGCAAGCAATTGGCTTGTCGTCAAGCGCTGCTGCTTGCCTGTCCGGCGATCTACGACCTCCCACTCCTCTGTCTCAAGCAGCCGGTCGCTCACCGTGACGCGGGTTGGCATGCCGAGGAGCTCTGCATCGGCAAATTTCTCCCCAGGGCGGGCGGCGCGGTCGTCGTATAGCACCGTAATGCCAGCGTGCTGCAATGTATCATAAAGCTTATCTGCCGCCGCCACCGACTCCTTGCCAATCTGCACCAAGTGTACGCGGGCTGGAGCTATCTCCTCGGGCCATACCAGGCCTTTGTCGTCAGCGAATTTCTCTACAATCACGCCCATCACGCGGGTAATGCCAATGCCGTAGCTGCCCATGTAGGCGTGGTGCTGGCGGCCATCCTCACCGGTAAAGACCAAACTCATCTCCTCTGATTTTTGGGTACCAAAGTTGAAGATATTGCCCACCTCGGCCGTACGACGTTTTTGGTAGACTTCGCCAGTCTCAGGCGAAATATCACCTTCTTTCGCAAGTTTAATCTCGACGAACTCGCTTGGTCGCGGTATATCACGGCCCCAGTTAGCGTTATAGGCATGCTGACCAGTTTTATTGGCACCAGTTTCAAAGTTCACCATATCTTCACATGAATCATCGACAAACAGCCGCACATTCTCTGGTAGATTATATAGCCCAGCAAAGCCTAGCTTCGCCCCTGTTGTTGCCTCAATCTGTTCACCATCCGCCAAGCGCAGCCACGATACGTTCGCCACCGCCTTAAGCTTATCTTCGTTAATTTCATAGTCACTCCGTACTACCGCCAGCAACATACCATCTGGCGAATCGTACAACATTGACTTAGTGCTAGCTGTGCGCGGAATGTCCAACGCTTTCGTCAGCGCTTCCGTACCGATGATATTTTCGTCGTCTAACATACCTAGTGGCTTCATGGCAGCACCAGCGTCCGGGTTCGACGTTGCACGCACTGGTGCAACTTCGGCGTTGTAGGCAACATTCGTACTTGGCACGATGAAAATATCGTCCTCACCTGCCTCACAAATCGTCTGAAATTCGTGGCTAAACTTGGTAAAAGCTCCGCCGCTGGCAAACGTCACGTAGGTGTCATCCCCCAGGCCAAAGCGGTTGTAGCAGCGCTTGTAGGCCTCGATCACCGCTTGGTAGTAAGCCTCCAAATCCTCCTTACTGGCATGGATGCTATACATATCCTTCATGATAAACTCACGCCCACGCATGATACCGCTCTTGGCGCGTAGTTCATTGCGTAGTTTGTTCTGGAATTGGTAAACGCTGATAGGCAGGTCTTTGTAACTCTTAAGGTAGCTGCGCAATAGTTCGATAATTGGCTCCTCGTGTGTCCAGCCAAAGCCGACCTCAGTGCCATCCTGCAGGTGCGACTTGAACCACACGTCCACCAGCTTATCGCTCCAACGGCCAGTCTCCTGCCAGAGCTCCTGGCGCTGCAGGGTACTCATCAGCAGTTCTTGGCTACTGATGCGGTTCATTTCCTCGCGGACAATTTGCTTGATATTCTCCAGCACGGCCAGGCCCAGCGGCGTATAGGAATAGACGCCGGCCATCGTCTTGTGCACGTAGCCAGCGCGAATCAGCAGCTGGGCGTTGTGCGCCACCTCATCGGCGGGGGCTTGTTTGCGGGTACGGGTAAAGGTGTGTGATAATCGCATAATCTCTCTTATAGTAACACAATATTGGCAAAAGCGGCATGAGACAGCCAGGCTGAATGCTCATAATTTTACCTCAAAACTGACTGCTGGCGCAGGAGCTCATCGAACAAGAAAATATCTGGAGGCCAGCGACCAAATATACGGAAAAGCACGATCATTCTATCTGGCCGGAACATTTTCGGTTCGGTGAGCTCCTGCGCCAGTGGAGAGACGCCGAGAAAGAGAGGTTAGGATTGGTACGGGAGAAACGATGTCGACACAAAATAAGGTTTCTGAGTTGAGCTCGCTAGCCAGCTCTTCCCTACCCAACCATAAAGACAAACATCGCCAGGAATGCAATCGTGTTCTTGACCATATGGATGAGGATGCCGGGCCATATTGTGCCAGTCGTATGGCGCAGTGCCACCAGCACTACGCTGAGCATCGCTACATCAATGCCAACGTTGAGCTGGCCATGCACATAGCCAAAGAGCCCACTCACCACCACGGTAATGAGCCACAGCGGCATGTGCGCGGCATGGAGCTTGCTATACAAATAGCCGCGAAACACCAGCTCCTCAGCCACTGGCGCTACCACCACCAACATTGCAAAGGCAAGCAAGCGCTCCGTGCCATAGAGCTGCTGATAGCCAAGATTCTGTGCCTGAGTCACATCAAAGCCGGGCAGCCACTGCTTGGCCGCCGCCAGCGCGATCATCGACAGCACAATGTAGATAATAAAGCCCACCAGTGCCCAGCCAAAGTCGCGCCACTGCAGCGAGCGCCGCCACCCAAGCTGGCGCCAGGTGGTGCGAAAGCTCGCTGGCGCCTTGGGCCGCACGCGCTGCACCAGCCACGGCAGGCCAATCAGCAGCGCCAACGCCACGACATAGACCGCCGTTTGCATCATGATAAGCGGCAAGACTGGCACCGACTCTTGGCCATGAAACAGGAGATAGAGCACTGTGTTGCAGAGTAGCCCCGCCCCCATAAAGCTCAGCCACACCCACAGTGGCCAACCGAGCCACGAGGCAACGCGCAGCAGGCGCTGGCGCGGTGTGAGCGGTGGCTTGGGCTGGGAGGAGTGAGCGGCTTTGGGCCAGAGAGCAACACGTATCATGAAGTGAGCTCCTTATGTATTACCATTACGCGATTGAGCAACCATAGCTCCCTGCGCTGCAACCCTCCACGATAACGCTCTGCCCTGCTACACTGCTTAGCCTGCATCAGTGCACCAACTTCCCAATGTCAGCAATCGTCACCAGCACAATCAAGCCAAGCAAGCACAAGAAGCCAGCCGCTTGGATATTCTCTTCCATCTGCTTGCTGAGTGGTTTGCGCAGCAGGCGGAAGATCGCCATCACGGTCCAGCGGCCACCATCGAGCGCAGGGATGGGCAAGATATTCATCACTGCCAGCGATAACGCAATGATCGCCGTCAGCAGCAACACGTGCACCACACCGGCCTGCCCTGCTGCTGGGAAGATAATGGCAAAGATCCCCACCGGGCCAGCCACGGCATTACCCACTTGCGATAAGTTTTGCTTGGCCTGCTGGCTCGTCGCGCTGTCGCTACTAAACTGCTGCACCAGACTGGTGGCGAGATTTACCACCATATCACCCAGGCCTTGGAGCGTCGTCCCAGTGAGCTGCGCTGTTGTCACCACACCGACAATCGGTGCCGACCAGGTGGCGCGGATCGTATCTTGCTGCTTGGTGAGCTCTGCCCCCAAGTAGCCTTTGCGATCGGGGTTATCTTTGCGCAGCGCCACCATGGCAGTGGCTTGCTTATCACCGCGAGTATACACCACAGGCACAGTTTCGCCCTTGTGCTGGCTGGCAAAGTGCGCTAGGTCGGACGTGCTGCGCACCGTTTGCCCAGCCAGCTGGCTAATTGCATCACCCTGGCGGAGGCCTGCCTTGGCGGCGGGCAAGCCAGGAGTAAGTGTGCCCAGCTGCACTGGGTGGTTACTCACCACTGCGTCGCTTGGTAGGTAAAATTGGTTGTCGATCATCTTGGGTAGGCCCACCCAGGCGAGGCCAGTAAGGAGCACCACTGCGGTCAGCCAGTTGACGGTCACGCCAGCCAATAAAATCTTGGTCTTCTGCCAAAAGGTTGCTGCGCCATAATCACCAGGCTGATCAGCCGCATCGTGCTCGCCCTGCAGCTTGACGAAGCCACCCAGCGGCAGCCAATTGAGCGAGAAGCGGACATTCTCGCCCAGAATACTTTTTTTGATCACTTTGCTATAGGCCCGCGGTGGGAAGCCAATACCAAACTCCTCCACCACCACACCATTGCGCCGCGCCACAATACCATGGCCTAGCTCGTGCGTTGCCACCAGTAGCGTCAGTGCGATCACTCCAATAATAATACCAATCACTATCTCCATATTCCTCCTTCGTTATCCTCCAAAGCGCCGTTGCCGCCGGGCGTATTCGGCCAGCAGAGCATCGACATCGGCGTGTGTCATATCTGGCCATGGCTTATCCAAGAACAGCAGCTCGCTATAGGCACTGCGCCACAGCATGAAGTTGCTCAGCCGCTGCTCACCACTGGTACGAACGATCAAATCACACGGTGGCACATCTGGTGTATACAAAAATTGCTCAAAGATCTGGGCCGTTACCTTCTTGTGGACAGAAAGTGTTTTGCGCAAGCGATTGACCGCATCGATGATCTCCTGCTGCCCACCATAATTAAACGACAGCACCATCGTGCCCCGCTGCAAATCCTTGGTGGCAGCCTCAGCAGCATCGATCGCCTTCTTGACCCGCCGGCTCAGGCGCAGGCGCGTCCCTGCCACACGGATACGCACCCCATGCTCGATGAAGATGGGCAGATCGCGATCGAGCATTGTTACTAGCAAGTTCATCAAGTGCTTGACCTCTGGACCGCTACGGTGCCAGTTCTCGGTGCTAAAGATATAGGCGCTGACGTACGGCACACCACGCTTGATGGTGGTAAGAGCAATATCGCGGAGTTTTTCGTAGCCAGCACTGTGCCCCTCTTGAGCCGAGAGGCCGCGCTGCTTGGCCCAGCGCCGGTTGCCATCAACAATATAGCCAACATGCTGCGGCAAGTGCGTGGTAGCACTCATGCCTGGCTCCATGATGGGTGGTTGGTTGCGTACGTCGGCAGAGAGAATGTCATTAAATTGTCAAAATATCCTTCTCTTTAGCGGCAAAGGCGGCTTCTATCGTGGTTTGGTGCTGTGCCATAAGGCGATCGATCTCCTTCTCCACTGCCTTCACGTCATCTTCACTCAGCTCCTTGGCTTCTTTGCGGCGCTTGGCGTCTTTCAAGGCGTCTTGGCGTACCCCGCGCAGGGCAATGCGTGCTTCTTCTACCTTCTCGCTGGCTTGCTTAACCAGTTGTTTACGGCGCTCCTCTGTCAGTGGCGGCACTGGCACACGGACGACGTGACCATCGTCGCTCGGGTTGAGGCCAAGCGCTTGATCGGCTCGGATGGCGCTCGCAATCTTTTGCAGATTAGCTGGGTCAAATGGCGTGATCTGCAATAGCGTCGCCTCTGGTGCCGTCACGTTAGCCACTTGGTTGAGCGGCATACTGGTGCCATACGCCTCGACCATAATGCCATCCAGCATACTCGCGTGAGCCCGGCCGGTGCGGATCTTCCCCAGGCGCTCCTCCAGGTGCTCTAGCACGTGGTTCATCTTTTCTTCGTAGGGGGTGGTATCAAACATCGCGATCTCCTTCTTGGTTTTCCTTTATTGTACCATTATTTACTATGGCATGAGGAGAGTTTGCATAAAAATGGCTGGCATTGTTGCTCGCGCTTACTCGATGAGATCCTATTTGGGTGAAGTGTGTCTCGGTCATTACTCATCTCGGCCTTAATCCATAATCCTAGAATCGGTACAGTACCCTCACGGCATACTCACTACACCGAAAATGTTCCGGCCAGATGATGCGGGGAGCTTGCCCGTTCGCGTATTTGCTGGCCTCCATATATTTTCTTGTGTAGCGAGCATACCGTGAGGGTGCACAAAAAACTATGAAGTGCCAGTGGTTATCGCCATCTCTTCTGCACTCCACCCACATGGCGCAGTCGATAGGAGGAGGTGCGGATGAAGCCATAAAAAAGCGAGTGGCACAGTTGTCGTGCCACTCGCTACGCAAAAGCTTACTCTCTCGCGACTACTCCGTCACGCCCAGCTCAATCCGCTTGAACTGGCTAACGCGGACATTCTCACCGCGCAGTGCCACCTGCTCTTTGATGAGCTGGCCAACGGTCTTGCTGTCGTCGAGCACAAAGGCTTGCTCGGCCAAGACCTGCTCGGCGAAGTGCTTCTTGAGCTGCCCTTCGACGATTTGGTCATGCATTGCCTCAGGCTTGCTTGCCAAAGCATCGCTGGTGAGAAACTCCTGCTTCTTGGCATCGTATACCTCAGCTGGGATGTCGTCCATTGTAGCATAGTGTGGGTTCATCGCAGCAACCTGCATAGCAATCTGGTGTGCAAACTCCTTAAACTCAGGCAAGCGAGCTACAAAATCTGTCTCGCAGTTGACCTCGACCACCACACCAATCCGACCACTGTGGACATAGCTCTCGATCAACCCTTCACGGGTCTCGCGGTCACCCTTTTTCTCCGCTTTGGTCAGGCCCTTTTTGCGCAGGGCATTGAGTGCTGAGTCAAAGTCACCTGCGGCCTCCACCAGCGCCTTCTTGGCATCGGTCAGGCCAATGCCAGTTAACTCCTTGAGCTTCTTAATGTCGTCAATCGTCACCGCCATGGTTAGTTCTCCTCCTTCGTTGCCTTGCCCTCGTTGACTGCTGCACTGAAGTAATCGAGCATCAGCTGCAGGCTCTTAATTGCATCATCGTTGGCGGGAATAGGATAATCAACCAAGTCGGGGTTGGCGTTGGTGTCAACAATACCGATCACTGGCACACCCAGCGTCTTCGCCTCGCGCAATGCGTTGTTGTCAGCCAAGATATCAAGCACTAGCACCAGGCCAGGCTTGCCATTGAGGTCTTTAATACCGCCGTATTTGAAGTTGAGGCTGTCGATCTCTTCTTGGTAGCGCTGGACTTCCAGCTTGTTGTAGCGCTTCTCAAGGTCGCCACTAGCCATGCGGCGCTCCAAATCCTTGAGCTTCTTGATCTGCGCTGTGGTGGTCGTCACATTAGTAAGCATCCCACCGACCCAGCGGTTGGTCACATACGGCTGGCCAACTGCCTCGGCAGCTTGGCGAGTGATGTCCTTGGCCTGCTTCTTGGTACCAACGAAGAGGACTTGCTTGCCGCTTGCCACTGTCTTGCTAATGATAGGCAGCGCCACATTCAGTGCCTCGACCGTCTTCGCGAGGTCGATGATGTGGCTATCTTGCCGCTTACTATGAATATATGGTGCCATCTTCGGATGCCACCGGCTGGTCTTGTGCCCAAAATGAGCACCGGCTTCAAACAAAGCCTTGATATCTGCCTGCACGGCCATATCGCATTACTCCTTTTTGCCTTGCCCCACACGGTATGGAGTGGTGTGGAGCTGTGTCGTTATGGTTGGTTACAGTGTTGTAGTATACTAGAGTATGCGATTTGACGCAAGTGCAGCCGCCTCTTCCTGATCGAACCCGCCTACCCATGCCCGCTCACGTGCAGTAAACGCACCTTGCTTTATAGCGTCGAATACTTCTCTCTTAGTAGGCTGAGGCAAATATATTTCTCGAATGTACTGACTCGCCGAGATATATCGTTGATCATGTTGAGTATTTTCATCATACATCTCACTCATTCCAGGATAGTCTTGACATCGGTTGATGAGCGCTGCCTGCACTGCAGTTAAGCGCAAAGATGTCCCGTCCTTATACTTGAGTGCTCCGCCAAACTGGCCAGGAAGCTCATCGTCACTATCTCCCACAAAGGGAGATGAAGTTTTTCCATACTTATTTATCCGCTCACTGTCACCCATAAACGTAATAGCAGCACTACTGCGGGTTCCAAAACGCGACTCACCACCACGCACATTGAGCATAATCATATCCATCACAACATCATCAGGGTCGTAATCGCCAATACCATACCCCTGTGCTTGCTGATAGTCATACACTTTCTGGAGCTCTTCCTTTGTCAACAAAACTTTATTTTCTACATGTAGATAACCATCGGGTTGTGTCTCATCTGGGATGGGTACACCAAAGATCGGTTGCTCTCCTTCGCCAACAGTATTAACAAAAAATACTCCTGCCGCCTGTAGTTCACTCCTACTAACCATCTTATTGTATCCTATGTCTATATTGTACTCTGTAAGCAATTGCCTATCGTCCGGTGACTGTGTCGACATTACCCCTGGAATACGTATAGTTCCATATCCATCACGATTTCGACCTTTTGAACCAATCAGCTGCTGATAGTATTGCACGATCTGTGTCATGACGGCATCTGGTATATATTCACTGTTGATCATTTGCCATGGATATCGATTAGCTTCTATCCTCTGGTCTATAGCCGCATCAATCATTTTGCGTTCACGCTCCGCAAGAACCTGTTGCACTGCACGAGTCACCTGTGCGTCATCAAACATACCATCTTGAACTTGCAACCCCTCAATCAACTTCTTTTGCTGTCCAATTGCGCGAGCAATCCTCGTTCGTTGCTGAGGACTCTTGGCAGCGGTCGCTTTGTTTTCTAGTAGCAATACTCTCTCTTGAACCTGCTGAATCCTTTGCGCATTATCAACATACCCTTGCTGAATCACAGTTTCTATCTCCTGATCAACACACTCGCCCTGCTGACTCTGCTGGATGTATTTCCGTGCGTTCTCCATAAGGCGTGTCATTCCATGAGCAGATAGACTAGGGGCGTCCATCTCATCAGACCACAGCCAACCCTGTGGTATTTCTAGAGGCCGCTCCTCTGTAGTTGCCTCTTCTTTGTTGACATTACAACCAAGCTCAGCGTTAGAAAGGTGGCCCTCCCTAGGAATGTCCTGACTGTCTAAATCTGTAAAATGAGTAGCTGTCTCTGGGATGTGGTTGCCATACATCTCGCTGTTTTGAGCGGCTCGTTGCTGTTTGGTTATCATAACAATATGCTCTATTATATCTGTTTATTATACAGGTGTCACTAGTATACACCTTTTTGTTATATAATAATACTCTTTTGTGCCTTATTCTTGTGCTTTGACAACCCCCCACCCTCTCTGCTACAATATAGCGGTTATGAAAAGCAGTATTCACCCACAAACCTACCGCCCTGTCGTATTTAGCGATGATCAGGCGGGCTTTGCGTTTTTGACGCAGTCGACGGTCGCGACCGACGACACCATTACCTGGGAGGATGGCAACGAGTATCCACTCGTCAAGGTCCACATCTCCAGCAAGTCTCACCCATTCTTCACTGGCGAGGAGAAGATTATCGACACCGAGGGCCGGGTCGACCGCTTCGAGGCACGCCGCAAAGCTGCCGAGGCACGCCGCGCCGCTCTAGCCAACAAAGCCAAGAAGCAAAACGCCAAAAAGGCTGCCAAAGCTGCTCAAGCCAGCGCTGGCAAAGACGATTTCGCCAAGGCTGCGTAACACACTTGCAAGGCAATGATATAACGCTCACCCTTATTTTTAAGAGGGTGAGCGTTTCTATATACCGGTTTACTCATACGTCTCCCTCTCTAACTTGGCGAGATATTTTGTCCATCACTAGAATATAGCAACATAGATAATGATCTCAAGGATCTACTATGTTGCTATGTGATTTTTCATGTATCGTGTTGCTTTTTACCTTACAACACGAAAGTTCCGTTTACGCAGTCGCAGCACCGCCTCGCCCAATCGTCCTGCTAAGCCTTTTTTGGTCTGCGCCTCAGCGACGTCGGCCGTTATAATATCGTGCATTTTGCATAGTTCAGCATAAAACTGTGCTGGATTGTCCTCTAGTGTCCAGGTATGCTTATATTTACCCGCATCAGGGCCTTGCCATACATGCTCGGTTCTCTGTATGGTATCGCCCCGCAAGACGGTTCTGATATCACTATGGTTGGGGTTATTCGTTGCACCGCCGACATGCTCGCGGCGCACCCCAACTTGCGGCTCGCCCTGCTCACGCGTTGCAATAAAGCAGTTGCCACCATCTCGGACGATCTTCACGCTCATTGCTGGGTCATCAGTGCCCTCAAGTGGATAATCTTCAAGGATGCTTGGGCGCGTTATTTCGCCTGCTTCTTCTGTGGCATACTCTTGCATCTCACCCAAGATTGCCGTCATCATGCTGTGTGCTTTTTCGCGCAGCTCATGCGCCTCGTTAGTCTCTACTGTTTCCGCCGCAGGTTCTTCTTGGGCAGATGTTGCTTCATCCTCTGATGATTGGTCTATTCCCTTTCGCGATGCAATAAATGTTTCGAGCTCCATTTTGAGCTGCAGTGCTTCATCACTTGCTGGGTCAATTTTTTCAATCGTTGGGAGAGACCGTTTTTTCTCGACCACTTGCGCGTCTACTATATGGCCACTCTCCTCAGTCGAATCCTTGCGGCGCACTTCGGCCGCCACACGCTCATCCTCGCTGTGCGTCAAACGGAAGAACCTCACACCATCCTCTCCCACTACTGCACCAGTTGCACAGTTCTTGTCCCACGCAAAGTCTTTCATGGTAGGCGCTGGCTGCGCTTCGCCAATCATATTTGCCGAGAGTTTAAAGAGTAGCACTGTACCGTTCTTCTGACGCTCCCCATTAGCGTTTGTCTGGTCCTTATCAAAGGTATCAAACGCTACTACAGCCGTATGTATTTCTACTGGTATACCATCTGCTTCATGAATAGTACTGTCATGAGGCGCAAAGAACTGAGCCGTTACCTCTACTGGCGACGGAAATGTCTTTTCCTTAGCTAACGTGTAGTCTGCAAAGCTCCAGTCAAAACGAATCTTGAACTGATCAAGAAAATTATCATCATTCAATGCTAATGTATCTATACTATACACCTCTGTGCTGTCTGGCTGGGCAAGCGCTGTTTGCAGCTCACCTGCCATGCGTTCTTGCTCACTCCTATCATAGGCTTGCTCCGTGAGATGCTTCGTATTATAATATTTCATCACTGATGACTGCTCGCCTTTGTTCATCGCTTTTGCTCCTGATTTTTGTTGACATTACCTAATACCACATAAGGTACTCTCTCTTAATTTGTCAAGCTATTATGCAATAATTGCATGTACAAGCAAAAATATCTGAATCCTCACACATATTCTCTTTTCTACCAAAGCGACGGAATGGTGGGCGCTCGTGTAGATCTGGTAGTTACTCTGCAACTTCAGGATATCCAATAGCTCAAGAGTCGCCCCCGTGGTATAATCATTAGTATATGCCCAAAATTTCTCTCGATATCGCTGCCCTGACAGCTGAGCGTGCTGCGCTCGAGCAGTTTCTTGCCCAGCCTGATGCGTATAGTGCGCCCGATTTTACCGCCAAGAATAAGCGCTTTGCGGAGCTTGAGACCATCATTGCTACCGCTACCAAGCGCGCTACCGTAGAGCAGCAGCTGGCCGAGGCGCGTCAGCTCGCTCAGGGCAACGATGAGCTCGCTGAGCTCGCCAAGCTCGAGATCCCCGAGGACGAAGCCACCATTGCCCAGCTAGACGACGAACTCTTCATCCTCCTCACCCCCAAAGACCCCAATGACGAGAAGAATATCATCATGGAGATCCGGGCTGGCGCTGGCGGCGACGAAGCCTCGCTCTTTGCGGCCGAGCTCTACCGCATGTACCTGCGCTGGTGCGAGGCGCATGGCTACCGCACTGAGCTGCTGAGCGAGTCCGCCAACGACTCTGGTGGGTATAAAGAAGTCATCTTCAAGATTTCGGGCGATGCACCCTACGCCAAGCTCAAGTTCGAGGGTGGTGTACACCGCGTTCAGCGCGTGCCCGTTACCGAGAGCCAGGGGCGCATCCACACCAGCACCGCCACAGTAGCAGTCTTGCCCGAAGCGGAAGAGACAGACATCACCATCAATCCCAATGACCTCCGCATCGACATCTACCGTTCAAGCGGCCACGGCGGGCAGAGCGTCAATACGACCGACTCAGCCGTGCGCATCACCCACCTCCCCACTGGCATGATCGTCACCAACCAAGACGAAAAATCGCAGATCAAAAACCGCGAGAAGGCTATGAGTGTCCTACGCTCCCGCCTCCTCCAGCGCAAGATCGATGAAGAAAACGCTAAGCTTACCGCCGAACGCCGCGCTCTAGTGGGCACTGGCGACCGCAGCGAAAAGATCCGTACCTACAACTTCCCCCAAGATCGCATCACCGACCACCGCATTCGCTATAGCCGCAGTAACATCCCCGCTGCCCTCGGTGGCGATATCGACGACATTATCGAGCGCCTCCAAAGCTACGAACGCGAGCTGAAAGCGCAAGGGGCGGAACAGTAACACTTCGCCTGTTGTTCTTATTTTTGCTATCTATTTTTTCACTATAGCGAGTCTGTCATTCGCTAGCTTCTCTCTACTATCGTAGGATTTTTACATAAATAAGGAGTGATGAAAAACAAGCGCAGAGACAAAAAACAGAGGAAAGATTATAGAGAGACAAAGAAAGATAAGGTGGCATTCATCGATATTAATCAATATCTTCATGCGTGTGGTGCTTGCGCTCACTCCACACAGCCGGTGCCGCCTCTCCTCGTTGGTGTTGAAAGCACCGACCTACGCGACGAGCCTGCCGCTCCTCTCCATTGCACACATTACCCGCTGCAGCAAGGATGATACCACCGCCTGCGAGCATCACACCATATAAGCCAAGCGTTGCGACTGTCTCGAGCGGTACCGCCTGCTCAGCCCCCGCAGCCATCTCTTGAGCGATCATCATTCCAGCCACTCCTGCTGCAATAGGCCAGCGATGGCGCTGCGCCCACTGTGTCACACCTGTACCAACATTATAATACGGCGAATCAAGTGGTGATGGCGCACCTGCAAGGCGTTTACCCGCATGATATAACTCATGAGCTACAATCTCCGTCATTTTCTCTGGTGCGGTATTGTATCGCACCGCAATAGCTGCTCCATCCTGCAGAGGTGTTGTATACCCATGAAGACCGGGCGCAAGGTGCGCGCTGTCTTGGGGCTGAGCAATCACTATACCCACATCATGCCACCGATCGGCCGGCACCCCAGCAGCTGTAGCCGCTTCGTGTATCACCGTTGAATCATAATCTACTACTGTATCAGGAGGCAGCTGCTTGCCGAGCCCTGTCTCAAATGACACCGGCATTACGTGCGCCGATACTGCAATGCCATCAGCCTGGTATCGCGCTTCATGCGACCAGCCTATGATCTCGTCTGTGTAGCCACTCGTTGTCTTGTGCTTTTCTGCCATATTATGGCAGTATACCGCATTTATCCATTATTTGCCACACTCTACCCTGTCTGTTAATAGTGTGTAGTATTCATTAACATTAGATCATTATGGAGTAGTATGACATACGATTATTCCTCCAGTTATTCTTCAGCCCCACCGTACACGACGGCGGCCAGCAGCCCCCTCGACCCACTGATGTGGGTGATGGTCATCATTATGCTCATCCTGAGCCTTACTGTGATGGCCGTCGTGCTCGCCTCGATGTGGCGGATGTTTACCAAGGCTGGCAAGCCAGGCTGGGCTGCCCTTATCCCTATCTACAATACCGTTGTGCTCATGCAGATCATCGGTCGGCCTGAGTGGTGGGTATTGCTGTTGTTCGTACCTTTCGTCAACTTGTACGTCGCTGTTGTGTCGACGCTCGAGCTTGCGAAGTCCTTTGGCAAATCAACCGGCTTTGGTGTGCTGATGCTATTCTTCCCGGTCATTATGTACCCAATGCTCGGCTTTGGCTCTAGCCAGTATCTTGGGCCGGTTGCACCTCAGCCTGCGCCGTACTATCTACCACAGCAGCCACCGCAAGCCTAAAAATCTAGCATCTCAAACAAAAGAGCCAGCATAGTGCTGGTTCTTTTTGCGACCTCTGTTTATTGTACGAAATTTGCAGTGCAAGCAAATTATTGCTACACTAGGATTAGAAAGGAGGAAATACGCTATGCCAACAGGAAAACCAATTCAGTACGACTGGGGCTGGTGGGATCTACCCAAGGTGCCTTGGTGGTAAGATATGAAGTACCTTTTATGTGGCAAGGGCTTGTGGCCATTTTACCCTTGCTAATAAATGGCACTAGGCTACCGCTCGTTTAATACAACTTTGTAATAGCTCTATTATAGCTATAACAAAAACCACATAACACAAGGAGACAAGGATGGGCAAGTATAATCATTGGTGTTGCGCTAATCCAGTACAATGCTGGCACATGCGTCACGATGTTTCTTGCCTGGCTACGATTAGCTACACCGAGAGCGTGTAGTTTATTTTTTTGGCAAATCCTCCTATAGCGTATAGATAAATTTTTGAGCGCGCGTCTATACGAGGCGTCTCCTCAGTAACAAAGCACCTCTTAGACGAGAGGTGCTTTGTCGTTGTGTCAGCAAAATGCTTCTTACGCGGCGTCCTCTGCCTCGGCTTGTTTGCGCGAGGTTTGGCGTGGCGTGGCGGTCTTTTCGAATGAGCCACCAGCTGCCTCGAGTGCAGCTACCACACTCTTCGACGCACCTTGTGTCTGGAGCACGAGCTTGGCCGTCAGTTCACCACGAGTGATTACCTTCACGCTGTGAAATGGCGTCTCGATCAGCCCAGCCTCATACAGTGCGAAGTTATCAACGGTACCCGACAAGTTATTGAGATGGTCACTATACACCACCTGGGCAGGAGTGCGCAGGCTCTTAAAGCCACGCGCCTTTGGCACTGCTGTAGCAATACCATTCTGCCCACCTTGGAACATCGGGCGCAGCTTCTTACCGGTACGGGCGTTCTGCCCCTTGGTACCACGGCCAGCTGTCTTACCACCGCCAGCGGCAATACCGCGGCCAACGCGCTTGCGATCTTTGTTGGCTGCGATGTGGAGTTCGTTGTATTTCATCTACTTGCCCTCCTTTGCGGATTGCTTCTTGGCACCAACCCACTGCTCACGCGGCACCATGCTGCGCAGGGCTTCTACCGTAGCATAGGCGATGTTCACCTTATTGGTACTGCCCAGGCTCTTCGAAAGCAGGTTGCGAATGCCTGTCACACCAATAACGGCGCGCACCACACCACCAGCAATGATACCCGTACCAGGCGCAGCTGGCTTGATGAGCACACGTGCACCACTAAGCTTAACTTCCATCTCGTGTGGGATGGTCTCATTCACCACCGGAATAACGACGAGGTGCTTCTTGGCTACCGATGTTGCCTTGGCAATGGCAGTCTGCACATCGGCACCCTTCGCCACACCAACACCAACCTTATTCTTGCGGTTGCCCACCACCACCAGCGCCTTAAAGCGGAAGCGGCGGCCACCCTTAACGACGCGCGCCACGCGGTCGATGTTGACAACAACTTCTTCAAATTCCTTTGGCGTGTCATCACGCTGGTTGCGCCGGTCATCGCGGCGACCACCTCGGCCCCGACCACGCTGGTTGCGCCGGTCATTTGGGCGAGGTGTAGTATTTGCAGGTCTGTCTGCCATACTAAATTTCCTCCTCTTTTAGCTCTGCATCTGCCTTACGAATCGCTTCCTCAAGTTCTTTAAGCCCTTCAGGTTGATAAAGAACAACAAGATACTTTAGAATCTGCGGAATGTCATATGGACTCACTTTACTACCTATGTCAGAGACGACACCAATAATCTCATCATCCACACGACCCGCAGCTTGGAGTACTTCTGGACTCATCTCACTCTCGAGTCTATCTATCACTTGTTGTCGTGTTTCCGGACCGGTGGTGGTTGCGTGCTCGTGACTACCCATACTAAAACTCCAATCCTTCCTTGCGGGCAGCGTCTGCCAGGGCGCTCAAGCGGCCAGCGTACTGGCGACCATTGCGATCGAAGACGACTGCACTTATCTTTGCTTTCTTGGCCTTCTTGGCAATATCTGTGCCCACCTTGGCGGCCTTCTCTGTCATGGTGCCGGTCGCTTTGGTACCAACAGTGGTGGCAGCAGCCAGTGTTGCATGAGCATCATCATCAATAAGCTGCGCGCTTACGTGCAGGTTGCTAATCGTCACACTCAAGCGTGGGCGCTGAGCTGTGCCGTGCACGCGAGCCCGAACGCGGCGCTTGCGCAGGTCACGATTCAGGAGTTTTTTTGCTAATGCGTGTGCCATTATTTCTTACCTGCCTTCCCTGCTTTGCGCAAAATTTGCTCACCAACGTACATAATGCCCTTGCCCTTGTATGGCTCTGGCTTCTTGAGAGCGCGGATCTCGGCGGCAGCTTGGCCGACCTTTTGCTTGTCGATACCCGTCACAACGATCACCATTCGCTCGTTCGTTACATTAACCCCCTCTGGAGCTTTGTAGTGGACTTCGTGGCTAAAGCCCAGGCTCATCGTCAGCTCGTTATTGCTCGACGAAACCCGAAAGCCCACACCTTTGACCTCGAGGCGCTTCTCGTACCCTTGGGTCACGCCAATCACCATGTTGTTGATGAGGGCGCGCATCAGCCCATGCTGGGCCCGAGCAGCCTTAGACTCATCCTTTGGATGAACCGTCACCTGTCCGTCCTCGACCTTCACCTCGACCGCTGGCGTAATGAACTGCGAGAGTTCACCTTTGGGGCCCTTGACGACCACATCACCAGAGTCAACCGTGATTGTCACACCCGATGGAATCGCCACCGGCAGTTTTCCGATTCGACTCAGACTCATTGCTTACCTTTCGATTAGTAGCCAGCAAAATGTTTGTCTCGTGCTGCCGGCCGCTCTCCATAGGCGAACAACCAGAACGCAAAACTCCCGTTTTACTCGCAAAGTTAATATCTTGTTAATTGTACCACAGATGGTGGGGAGAGTGCAAGGCTAGAAAAACACCAGCGGCGAAACCTTAGCACGACCCATACCAATACACCCTTCTCACCCATATCTCCATCAAATGAACCGCAGGGGCAAAAGCTCATACAAGCAAGACGGGCCGTCCAGCTAATTCTCTTTAGAGATTATACACCTACCCCCGAGCAGCATCAAACTGCTCAGGCGTCAAGAGGATCTCGCCCGTCGATTGCTGGTAGAGCGGGATGTAGCGGCCACTCTGGGGAATGATCTGCCGCACGTGCTCGATTGCATCGGCAACTTCCCCTTCCGTCCAATCTGTGCTCCGATCGCGAATCACAACACTCTTAACCCCTGTTGTCGCCATACTCGCGAAGCTCTGGTACTGCTGAGTATGCTCACGCGACAGGTGCACCTGACCAGGCTCTGGCTGGGCCACAATGAGATTGACGAGGCCATAGGGGTCATTGCGGGGTAGTGGTATATCGCTCCCAGGCTGCACCGTGTGACGAGCGGCGAAGAAGCTCACCGTCAGCGGAAAAACTGGGTCGAGCCCCTGCCGGTGAGTAACCTCGCTGCAGCGCAGGCCAAGCACCAGTGCCTCAGCCACGTGGGCCGGTTACATAGCGTGGATCATATCGCCCTGCTCGATCAGTGGCTGGCCGGTCTCGTACTGCCAGCGGTTGCGCTGATCAGCCTGCTGCTGGCCATCAGCCTGGGCGCCTGGTACCAACTCTACCGGGCCTTCGAGCAGCCCCCGCAGGCCAGCCGCTTTGCCTGGGAAATGGCGTCGGCCATCAACCTGGCACGCACCGCACTCGTGCACACCCGGGGAAGCGACCGTGAGGCCCTGCTGCAGGCC
>ERZ772948.40-NODE-40-length-68021-cov-5.591104_pt1 | contig 68021 bp, 60 predicted proteins | sample MGYA00511945_ERZ772948 | MGnify/ENA primary metagenome ERZ772948 (study PRJEB29015, sample SAMEA2737927) | human oral metagenome | biome: human oral; feature: human-associated habitat; material: dental | place: China | collected 2141 ... | reverse complement strand
CGGCCACCGATGGTTTCCGACTAGGCAAAGCACTCCGGAACGGTGCTTTTGTAGATGATGTGGTGAAGTGGGGGCCCTTCACCCGGGAGGAGCACGTCGTCGATCTCATCAAGGCAGAGCCGCTCGTAGGTCAGCGTGCCGAAACCGCGCTCACGAGAACCGTTCCGACCGGGCGTCCTCACTCGGGAGCACACATGGACCAGCCCGAGGTGGGCGGTGATGAACGACTCGAAACGGTAAGGACCAAAACGACCCACCGTTGTTTGTCACGATGGTCACCACGGGCAACAGCTTCCCGGCCTCGGGATCGACCGGGCTGACCTCCACCAGCGGGCGGCCAAACATCTCCCGCTGATACTCCACGGGCAGGATCAACCCCTCGTCACACAGGACGCGCAGCACACTCGCCTCAAAGAACACATGCCCGTCACGGCGGACCATCACCCAGATCCTCCGATGCCCCCACGCCGGATGAACCAGCCCATGCTTCCGAACCAACTCCTTGACAGCCCGCCATGCCGATTTGCAGCCAAGGACCCCTGGCCCGTGCCCCGCTGCGGGCCTTGGCCTACCAACGGCGCCAGGTCCGCTCAGGCATGTCAAACGAGCTGGCAGAACCTCACGATCGGCACACCCGCTCCTCACACGAATCACCTCAAGGTCCCCGAAGAGCCCAGCCGACCCTCAACCGACTTCTTCCACACCCAGACCCCCAGATGCGCCTCCTGGAACCAGGACCCGGACCTACCGGCCACCAGAGCAGTCCCACCAGCCAACACACTCAACACGATCCGGGTCTTCTTCTCCACCGGAACCAAGGAAGGCCTCCCCGTGCCCAGGCTCCCCTTCAAGACCTACACAACAGCCCTGCCACATAGCCTGACGCGCGACACGCCGCACCAACAATCCCCTCTCTGACAAGCACTGTTGCTACGACCTCATGACACCGCCGGGAAGATCTCGTGTTATCCAAGTGTTTGGAATCTGGCGATGAATCAATGCTGAGAGCCACATAACAGTTCATGCCACCAGCAGCAGGTAGTTAAGTGAGGAGCCCCATCCCCAACGCCGCCAGCGACCCATAGGCGATACCCCAAATGGCGATAGAGAGACACTGCCAGCGCGTCACGTCACACGTCGAAGCCCCCAGCCCCATCAGCATCACTGCGGTGATCTGGCTCGGCATAATGGTCTGACTACCCAGGCACACCCCCGGGACGCCGTACTTCTCGAAGCGCCTCCGAAGTTTGGGGTTCTTCAACCCCTTCGTGAGCGCCTTCACCTGAGGCACGTCAGTCCCAGCGGCAGCCACCTCGGAAACGTCCGCCGCCCCGTCACCAGAACCGGGGACGCCCGGGGCTGCCCGCCGAAATCCCTCTGCCGCACGCCGAAGTCGGCGCGCATGCGTAGCGCGCGCTACGGCGATACACCCCGTGGTGGAGGCGATATTCCCTGCGATGGCACACAAGATCGCGGCAATTGGATGAACGCCGACGATCACACCGATAACAGCGCCGTAGTACGACTCGACAAACGGCAACGCACCACCCACAAACACAGCCAGCCACTGCAAGGCGGGCGGCTGCGCCGCTGTGAAGTCACTCAGGGCGCGAAAGAACTGCTCGAGCATGATGGAAGCGCTGGGCACATCAGGCCGCAGGGCGGGTTGATGACTTGATCGTCATCAGATCGGCGACGGCGATCATGGGGACAACCCACGGCAGCACACGCCAGAACATGACCAGCACCGGCCCGCCATATTCGGACGAGAACGTCGCCAGGGTGGCGAAGGCAAGACCGCAGACCGCGATGGTGATCGCCAGCCCGCGGGCGGCACCCTTCTTGCCACGCGACTGAGCACGCACTCCCAGAGCGAAAAGAAGCGCTGCACAGAGGAACGAGACCGCGAGGAGGATCGTCAGCAGGTTGGGATCCGGGTCCAAGCCGTGACTCCCGTAGTGACTCGCCACGTCCCTTCGGGTCCAGTGCGCGCTCGTCTGGTCAACGATCGCGAGGACAGCGAGGGCCGCCGAGACGGCGGCACCGCTGTAGGCAACTGCGGGAGTGAACTTTGACATAACTCCTCCTAATTGAGTAGTAACTCCCATGTTCGGATGTACTACCGATACGGTAGCAACTTTGCTAAGCTTTGTCCATGGCCTCACTCAGGGAACGCAACCGCCGGTTGACGATGGAGCACATCCAAGACGTCGCGTTTGGCCTCTTCGAAGAGAAGGGATACCGCGAGGTCACGATCGCCGAGATCACCCACGCGGCAGAGGTCGCACCGTCGACCTTCTACCGGCTCTTCCAGACGAAGGAGGGGCTGTTCACCGCCCTGCCGACCGAAGATCATCTGGACCTGGGGACGGTGCGCCGCAGCCACTTGGCTGAGGACATTCTCACCCTGATCGCCGGTAACGAATGGCGGGGACTCAAGTGGGTGATCGAGGAGCCAGACGTACGGTGTGCGGTGCTGGCCACCCTGGACCAGCTGAGCTCTCAACTGGTCTCCACCCTCGTGGAGCAGGGCAATGATCCTCTCCGCACCTCGGTAGAGGTGCGGAGTCTGGTTTTCGGCGTCTACTTCACCAGCCTGGAGCAGTGGTACGCGGCGGGGCGACGGGAGTCGTTCGAGACCTATTTCACCCAAGCACTTGAATCGGAGAGATCATGAGTTTTCTCGAAAGTCTGTCGAACGCGCTGACGCCCGGCACCAAGGTTGATATTGCCGATGTCCCCGTCGGCGGGGGCATCGTCCTCACCAACGGCCCCTACGTCGTGACCCAGCCCACGGAGGGTGCTTTCCATGCTTTCCGCAAGAACTGCACGCACCAGATGCGCCCCGTGAACGAGGTGACCAGCGAGGGCATCCGCTGCCCCGCGCACGGCAGCGTGTTCGCGCTGTCGGACGGTCATCCGCTGTGCGGTCCCGCTGAGCGCCCCCTGAAGGAGGCCAAGGTGGAGGTGAGAGGTGACCGTCTGGTCATCACTGGCTAGACGGTACGAGTATCCCTGGATCGGGATGAGACCCTGAAAGGGCGGTGCCCTCACCACGCAACGATGCAATGGCGCAAACCGGCGAACGAGTTCTCCATGGAGGCGGTGACCTGGTGATAGGTGTCGCAGACGGCCTCGGAACTGGTCTGGGCGAAGATCGTAGAGATGACCGCGTTGACGGGTTTCGAGGTCAACGGGTGACATGTCACCGCAGTACTGGCAAAGGCGGCGGTGGTTGTACCAGTCGACCCAATCAGCGGTGGCGAACTCGACATCATCGACGCTGCGCCAGGGTTTGCACGGTTTGATCAGCTCGGTCTTGCAGAGCCCGTTGATCGTCTCGGTCAAGGCGTTGTCCCAGCACGATCCAACTGCACCGACGAAGGCGGCGATCCCGGTCTCAGTGAACCGTTCGGACAAGGTGATCGACGCGTATTGCACCCCGCGATCCCAGTGGTGCACCAGGCCAGCAGCCACCATCAGGCGCTCGACAGTGCAGCACGCCACCGAGATACCCTCCCGGTTCAACTGCAGCCACACCCTCCGGGCGCCGTAAACCACGTAGCCGGCCTTGTGGACCCGACAAATCTTCACCAACAACGCCTCATCCCGCAGCTGCCCGGCCGTGGGCAAGATGGTTTCGGCTTCACCGGGGGGTGGCATGCGCGCGGAGACGGAGTGAGCCGGGAAGGACGGTTCTGGAGGTCACATCTTCATCATGAGCAGCGGAAACCGAGATTCTCCACGTCGCCTCCCGCCTGTGGAAAACACCGCCATTTCTACTACCCATTGTCGTATTTGATTACTACGATCCGTAGTTCTTGACGAACGTCAAGAACGCCACGTTGAAGCTTTGTGCGACATCGCGGAAGACTTTGTACCGTACACGCTGCAAAATCTTTCCAAATGACATGATGTGCGCCCGGTCAGAGGGTGGGGGAAGGCGGGGACAGCGACTCGGACAAAAGACGCAGGGCCTCGTCGCGAACCTCGGCGGGAACGTCGCGGAGCAGGCCGGCCATCTCGCGGGCCAGCACCACCGACTGCGGGTCGGCGGGCTCGTAGTACCAGGCCCGGCCGCGCCTTTCCCGTCTGGCAAGGCCTTTCTTCGCGAGCCGATCCAGCACCGTCATGACGGTGGTGTATGCCAGGTCCCGGTCGCGAATCAACAGGCCCTGGACATCGGCTACGGTGAGCGGCTCACCGGCCCGCCACAGCAGCACCATCACCTGCCGTTCCAGCTCACCCCGGGCCATCATGGGGGCATTCTACGGGCCACCGACGGACTCTTCACGACGCCACTCGGAACCACCCCGACCAATTGTTCTCGACAAAGCCATCGGGACAACTTGTCGTCATCTTGAAAATGTCATTCCGGGGTAGTAGGTTCCGCCCATGGACCCCGTCGCAATAGCACGGTGGCAATTTGGAATCACCACCGTCTACCACTTTCTCTTCGTGCCGATCACGATCGCGATGTCGATGCTCGTGGCGGTACTTCAGACTATCTGGGTGCGCACCGGCAAGGAGCGGTACCTACGGCTGACGAAGTTCTTCGGGAAGCTGTTCCTGATCAACTTCGCTCTGGGAGTGGTGACGGGCATCGTTCAGGAGTTCCAGTTCGGGATGAACTGGTCGGAGTACTCCCGCTTCGTCGGCGACGTCTTCGGTGCGCCCCTGGCCCTGGAGGCCCTGATCGCCTTCTTCCTCGAGTCCACCTTCCTGGGGCTGTGGATCTTCGGCTGGGACAAGCTGCCGAAGAAGATCCACCTGGCCTGCATCTACGCCGCTGCCATCGGCACCATGCTGTCGTCGGTGTTCATCCTGGCCGCGAACTCCTGGATGCAGAACCCGGTGGGCACCAAGTTCAACTCCGAGCTGGGACGCGCCGAGCTCGACGGCGTGGGCGGGTTCCTGGAGGTCCTGACCAACCCGCTGCTGCTGTCCGCGCTGCCGCACGTCATCTTCGCCTCCTACATGGTCGCGGGCGGGTTGATCGCGGGCATCTCCGCCTGGCACCTGGCAAGGCCGGGAGTCTCCGAGGAGGACGCGGCCACCTACCGGTGGGCGACGAAGTTCGGCGCCTGGGTCCTGATCGCCGGTTCCGCCCTCACCTTCTACACCGGCGACGCGCAGGCCAAGGCCATCACGCAGCTCCAACCGTCGAAGATCGCCGCCGCCGAGGGGGCCTTCGAGGACACCGGCGACTTCTCGCTGCTGACCCTGCCCAACGCCGACCAGACCGGCACCGTCGTCGACGTCAAGGTCCCGAACATCCTGTCGATCATCGCCGGGGTGCCGCAGATCAAGGGCATCGACACCATCCGCGAGCAGTACGCCCGGCACGGCTACTCGCTGCAGGACGGGTCGCAGACGAAACTCCAGTCCCAGTACGCCGAGCAGCTCGCCGGAAGATACGGCGGCATCAACCCGATCCCGGACGTGAACGTCACCTACTGGTCGTTCCGCATGATGATGGTCTTCGGTGGTCTCGGCCTGCTGATCGGGATCTACCTGCTGTGGGTGATCCGCAAGGGCCGCACCCCCAAACCGTCGAAATTGTGGACGACGCTGATGGCCGCGATGCCGCTGCTGCCGCTGCTCGGGATCTCGTTCGGCTGGATCTTCACCGAGATGGGACGCCAACCCTGGCTGGTGGCGGGCGTCATGCCCACCGAGGCGGGCATCTCCCCCACCACGAGCGCGGGTGACGTGTTGTTCTCGCTGATCGTCTACACGCTGCTGTACGGCCTGCTGGCGGTGATCGAGGTCGGCCTGTTCCTCCGCTACACGGCCAAGGGTCTGCCCGAGGTGACCGAACCGAAGGTCTCCGAGGATCCTGACGCCCCAATGTCCTTCGCGTACTGAGCTGGAGAGTTGACATGCCTCTGCTTGAAACCGCCGTCCCGGCGCTGAACGTCGTCTGGTTCCTGCTGATCGCCGTTTTGTGGATCGGCTTCTTCTTCCTGGAGGGCTTCGACTTCGGCGTCGCCATGCTCCTGCCCGTGCTCGGTCGAAACGACAAGGAACGCCGCGTGATGGTCAACACCATCGGCCCCACCTGGGACGGCAACGAGGTGTGGCTGCTGACCGCGGGCGGCGCCACCTTCGCGGCCTTCCCCGGCTGGTACGCCACCTTGTTCTCCGGGCTCTACCTGCCGCTGCTGCTGGTGCTGGTGGGGCTGATCCTGCGCGGGGTGGCGTTCGAGTACCGCTCCAAGCATCCCAACGCCAAGTGGCGCAACATGTTCGATGTCTTCGCCACCTACGGGTCGCTGACGGCGGCCTTGGTGCTTGGCGTCGGGTTCGCGAATTTCGCGATCGGCCTGGCCAACGACGGGAAGCTGTGGAACGGCAGTTTCTTCGGGTTGTTCGGTCCGTTCGCGCTGCTGGGCGGGGTGTTGTTCGTCGCCCTGTTCATGGTGCACGGCGCCACCTTCCTGGCGTTGAAGTCGCGCGGCGAGATCCACGACCGCGCCCGCGGGTTCGTGCGCACCTGGGGTTGGCCGATCGTTGGGCTGCTGGCGGTCTTCGTGGTCTGCCAGCACGTGTTCTGGCCCGCAGCTTCCGAGTTCGGGAACTTCGCCGCACTCGGGTGGGTCACGGCCGCGGTCGCCGTGGTCGCACTGGCGGCGTCGGTGTTCATGACCGTCCACCGGGAACGGGAGGGCTGGGGTTTCGTGCTGGGTGGCCTGTCCATCCTCGCGATGGTCGCGGGACTGTTCGTGCGGATGTACGGCAACCTGGGGTTCGCGCAGGACGAGTCGCAGCCGGTGGCGGCCCGCCTCAACATCGTCACCGCCGCCAGCTCCGAGACGACCCTGACGATCATGACTTGGGCGGCCGTGATCTTCGTGCCCATCGTGCTGGCCTACCAGGCGTGGAGCTACTGGGTGTTCAGCAGGCGCATCAGCACCAAGAACATCCCGGACAAGATCGTCTACTGATCTCCTGCCACCAGCTGGACATCCCGCTTCCCACGGCTGGTTGAACCGGGGGCCGGAGGAACGGGTTCGGTGTGGGAACCGGGCAACCGGCGCTCAGGAACAGTACCCAGAAGTTTCCTCCGGTTTTTCTGGCGGGGTGTGGCCGGGGTCGGTAGTGTATGTCTTGTTGCTGCGCTGATCGACGGGAGACAGTGGTGGCTGATATCGAATTCAATCGTTCAGCTGTGGGTATCAACGCGAAGAAGGACTGGGAGGACGCGGACTTCTTCGGGCAGATCGGTGCACAGATGAGTTCCGCGACCCCCGGAGGGGTTGCGTTGCCGCTGCCTGCGGGATCCAATGAGGGCACCGGCAAGCTGGGTGCGGCGGCGTCGCAGGTGACCACGGTGGTGCGTTGGATGGCGCAGGAGTTCTCAGATGCGTGTGCCCTGTTGGGATCGGGGCAGGAAACGGCCATTTCGAACAATGATGAGACGGAGGCCTTCAACGATGAGAGGTTCCAGAGGTTGAAGGCGAGAATGGAAGGGGGCCGGTGATGACTGGTGGTGCTGAGGATGTGATGCCGCTGCCTCCGGACGTTCGGGAGGCTTCGTGGGATCTGGCTGCTCACCTTGCCAATACGAAGGCCATGATCGAGGCTACGCAGGTGTACGACTGTCCGCAGGACAGGGTACCCGAGTGGGTTGGTGAGTCGAAGGATGCCTACACCGGGTCGATCCAGAAACTCTCCGGACACGCAAAACAGTTCGCGGAGGCGTTGAATTCCCCGGTTAAGGTGTTGAAGACTTGGTCGGAGGCGGTGGGGGTGGCGATCACCAGAACGGTGCCTGATCTACGAGATCGATACAACAACGCGATCCGGGTGTATGACAATGCTGTTGCCGATCTCGAGGAGAAGATCGATGCCGCTGCCGGGAACAGTGACCTGCTGGCCGCAGGGGATCTGTTTTTGGAGAAGAATCGCCTGACGAAGAATCTTGAGGATGACCTGAACGGGATTGTTGCGGAGTACAGGACCGCGATGGAGAACCTCGATCAGGTGGCCCTCCAGACCGCCAACAGCATGCTGACCGCGATCAACGACCTGGTGGAGCCGTCGAAGCAGGGCTCGCGGGAACAGGTCGGCGCGGCGCTGTTCAACGACATTCCCGTGCTCGATGGCCACAACGAATGGGAGAATGCGCAAAAGATAGCACCGGAGATCGCCAGCATGATCAGGAATCCCAATCTGACGAACGAAGACATCAAGGCTTTCCACGACAAGTACGCGGGCATGTTGTCGAATCCGTTCATCGCAAATGCCCTGATGGACGAGGTGACGGCGGACGATGTTTACCGGTTCGCTCTTCGGATTTCCCCGGGTTCTGAGGGTTCTGATGGTAAGCAGGCGGAGGCGCGTAATGCTATTTTGAGGCAGCTGGGGGCGGCCGTTGCCCTGTCGACTGGTGGAACCAACCTCGATTCTGCCACCGCCGCGGATCAGGAGTCTTTCTTGGCTGCGCGCGCGGGGTTGCTGGGAAAGCAGGGGCGAACGGTAGACCAGATGGTTGCCGATCAGTTGAATGATTTCGAGACGGCCGGCTCCTCCTCTTATTCATTCAAGGAACGCGGCAATGAACGTCACCCAAGTACACTTGATTCAATTGATGGGAACTCGATTTTTTCGCAGCTTGTGGGCGCTGCGGGGCAGGTGAATCCGAACCTGACGCTGGGGGAACGTTTCTACACTGATCCGGATGGTTCATCGCTCGCCCAGAAACTCGTGGCGTGGGATCACGCCACCCAGCAGGGCGAGCTCGCTTGGCGGACAGGCCAGTTGCCGCCGAAGGCCAGGCAGTTGCTGGTCGGTGATGATGCGTCGATCCTCGATCCGATGCATTCGATGTACATGTTGTCGGACACTCCTGACGCTCTTCACGGCGTGGAGGAAGGGGCGCCGGTTGATGTCGAAAAGGCTCGTTTGATTGCCTTGCGCAAGTTCCTGACCTCGGATACTCCTTTCGAGACTGATGGCGCGCAGATGGACATGACCCGGTACCTGACGGGACATCGCACAGGAAACGAATTCCCTTTTTTGGGGTTTCAGGATGGCGGTGAGGCATTTGGAGACATGGTTGCGGATGCCAGCCTCCCGGACTTGGAAGCCGATTTTCACGCCCCCAAGGCGGGTGATTATCCTGAAGGGGAGACGGATCCGGACTACGTGAAGGCCAAGGAAGCTTTTGATGCTCGCAAACTGGACGACGAGAGGCGCGCCGGGATTGCCGGGAATTTCATGCTGGGCTACCAGGACGGTCTTGACAAGAACCATGACAATAGTTATCCCGAGATCCGGAATGATGTCAATGGCCAAGATATTTATGGGCACACCAATTCGCGGTTGCGCTCGTGGGCGGGAACGATCATCGCCCCACATGTGGAGGGCGTGTCGAATTCCCTCACCCTGGTCGGTTCCGGTGCATCCAACGATGAGAGCGGATCAGTACAGAACGTTACTGGACACGCAGAAATCAAATTCGGCATCAGGGATGCGAACAGGTTCGTGGCGCGTGGCGGAATTTTCCAGGATCTTGCGTTCGACAACCCGAAGATTGTTGATACGCGCAATCCGAACAACAAATTTGATGACGTCTATGAGGGTGGTAGGCGCCCGGCGCTCGACGTGCTCCGCATGGCCGCCCGCGAGGGCTATGTGAACGGCCTTTCCGCGGCGGATAATATCGAAGAGAAGACCGAGCGGGATAAGCAGCTCATACAGACCGCCAAGAGGTGGGCTCCGTTGACGAATGCCCTCTACGTGGCAGACGCGGACGCCAACCAGGCGGTGATGCAGGCAATGGATGACCGGAACAAGGCGTGGCAGGATGGAATCGGGACCGTGGTGAAGACCATCCCCTACGCGGAGCTCATCGGGGGTGGAAAAAAACTCTTGAAATATGCCATTGGCCAGGGCGAAAACCAAGGCCTTCCCCCATTCCTCGAACAAGCCTTCCCCACCGACAACGTTCAAAAAATCCCTTACACAGAAGGACAAGGGGCACAAAACGCTGCCGCTCGGGAAGAGATGAACGCGGGAATGTACAACACTATCGCCAAAAGCAAGCACCTGAAACCCAAAGATGGCAGTGAGCAGACTATTTTCCCCACAGAGGATCCTAACTTGAAGGCCACCAGCTTCGTTGATGACACGGGCAACCTGAAACCATACGAAACCTTGAGCGTGAACAAGGATCGTGACAAGGAGACCAGCGAGCGGGGGGAGTTCGAGAGTTGGATAATAAACAACACCAACGCCAGAGATCTGGCGACAGCCCCGAGCGATGCAATGACCATGGCGGAGTCCAATCGCAAGAACGCAAACGATTACCTCCGCAAACATCCCAGATAGGTCGAATTGAAATGAGCAAGCCAATTTCCGGCATTTTCTCGGCCGCCCTGACTCTCACCATGGTTTTGCCGGGATGCTCGGCCGAAACCCCTGCACCCGACCCGACCACCGCAGCCACGGATTCCATCACGGAGACGGAGACGACGCCTCGCTGGACCGTTGTGATCGACCCCCCAAAGGGCTGGCTGCTGGCCTACCCCCGCTTCTCCTATGACACCATCGTGGTCCGGGAAAGCTACAAAAAAGGAGACCCGGAAGGCGCATTCATTAGCGCCCTCTCAAACGACCTGCTTCGCAAGCATGGCGATCATGTGAAGTTTTCACCTGAGACCGGGATGGTGGATGTTGACGCATACCGCGACGCATGGCTAGCCAACGAAGGCGCACATCACAGAGATATCAGCGATGCCCGGTCCATGGGATCCCGGACAATTGGCGGCGAACACGCAGCAGGTTCAGCGTACACCCTGACAACGGACAAGGGAGAAGTCCACGCATGCCAGCTATGGCACGTAAGACGCCCCGAAGGAATGTGGAATTTCCACATCTGCTCCGCCCCCGGAGAAACCGACATAGCCCCAGAACTCCTCACAGCCCTCGAAACCACCAGATGGGTCGACACCCCACCAACCTTCAGCTGCTCCAAAGCGGAAGACTCAAACTACCCATGCTGACACACAACCACCCATCCAACACGACAAAACCATTCGCCGCCATCGGAACTCGGAAAGTTTCGGCGCGGGAGTTCCCCCGTCGCTAGTCAGCTCAACCAGCCTGCGGCAAATGATTTCGCCGCCATCGCAACCGTCCGATTAACACAGCCTCGTGGCGAACCTCCTATCCTTGTCCGCATGCCCGGACCCGTGGAGCCCAGACTCCTGAAACGCGCCGGGGCGACCAGGAACTACCTGGTCGCCTCGGTTCTCGTCGGCATTCTGACCTCGGGGCTGGTGATCGCCCAGGCGTGGTTGCTGGCGCGCGCCGTCGCGATCGTCCTCACCTACCGGGTACTGCCCGGCGACTGGCTGCCCACCCTGGTGCTGCTGCTCGCCATCTTCGCGGCGCGCGGCCTGCTGGCCTGGGTCAACTCGGTGCTGGCGCACCGCTCCGCGGCGGCAGTGAAGTCGCGGCTGCGGCGCGACGTGCTCGCCGCGCACCTGATCCGCCCGGTGGCCTCATCCGCGACGCTGACGAAGGTCACCACCACCGGCCTCGACGCGCTGGACGGCTACTTCTCCAAATATCTGCCGCAGCTCGGCCTGGCGGCGAGCGTGCCCTTCCTGGTCGGTGGGGTGCTGCTGCTGGCCGACTGGCCGAGCGCCCTCATCGTCGCGCTCACGCTGCCGCTGGTGCCCGTCTTCATGGCCCTGATCGGCTGGACCACGCAGGCCGCGACCCGCCGCGCCTTCACGCGCGCCGACAAACTGGCCAACCACTTCGCCGACCTCATCCAGGGCCTGCCGACCCTCCAGGCCTTCGCACGCGCCCGGGCCCAGCGCAGGGGCCTGGAAATCACGGAGGAACAGTTCCGCGGCCAGACCATCAAGGTTCTCTACACCGCCTTCCTGTCCTCGTTCGCACTGGAGCTGCTGGCGTCGCTGTCGGTGGCGCTCGTGGCGGTGACCGTGGGATTCCGGCTCGCCGGCGGCGAAATGCCCTTCGAGACCGCCCTGTTCGTGCTGATCCTCGCCCCCGAGGCCTTCCTGCCGGTGCGGCAGGTGGGGGTTCACTTCCACGACTCCGCCGACGGCGTGGCCGCCGCGAACGCCGCACTCGACCTGATCGAGCTGGGAGACGAACCCGGCGGCGGTGGCCTTCCCGAGGGGTCGCGACTGACCCTCGACGAGGTCACCTTCACCTGGCCGGGAACCACCACCCCCGCCGTCACCGGATTGTCCCTCGACGTGCCTGAGGGCCGCGTGGTGGCCCTCACCGGGGCCTCTGGAGGCGGGAAATCCACGGCCCTGGGCCTGGTGATGGGTTTCCAACGCCCCGACTCCGGCCGGGTCCTGATCGACGGGACCGACCTGACCGGCCTCGACGTCGCGCGGTGGCGGGCCCGCACCGCCTGGGTCGGGCAGAATCCCGGCATGGTGACCGGCACCGTCGGCGACAACGTCGCCCTGGGGCATCCCGGCGTCCCGGATACGGAACTCGCAGCCGCCCTGCGCGACGCCGGGGCCGATTTTCCCCTCTGCAAACCCGTCGGCGACGACGGCGAGGGCCTGTCGGCCGGGGAGCGGCGACGGGTGGCGCTGGCCCGGGCGTTGATCCGGATCCGGCACGGCGGGGCACGGCTGCTGATCCTCGACGAACCCACCGCGGGACTCGACGCGGACGCCGAGGCGGCCGTGATCCGCGCCGTGCGCGACTCGGGGGCGGGTGCGCTGGTGGTCAGCCACCGCAGCGCCGTGCTGGCGGCCGCCGACGAGGTGGTGGCGCTGTGAGGGGGCTGCTCACGGACCTGATCCGCGCCATCCCGCTGGGTCGGCTGCGCCTGGGACTGGCGGTGCTGCTGGCCGTCGCGGCGTCGGCGTCGTCGGTGGCGCTGATGGGGATCTCCGCTTGGCTGATCAGTTTCGCAGCTCTGCTGCCCCCCGTGCTGTACCTCCAGGCCCCGGCCGTGGGGGTGCGGACCTTCGCGATCTCGCGTGGGGTGTTCCGTTACGTGGAGCGTCTCGTCGGGCACGACGTCGCGTTGCGGATGCAGTCGGGGCTGCGGATGCGCACCTACGACTCGCTGGCCCGCACCACCCTGATCGGCGCCCGCCGCGGCGACCTGCTGACCCGGGTGGTCGCCGACACCGAAGCCGTCACCGACGTCGTGGTTAGGGTGCTGATTCCCGTCGCATCGGGCCTGCTGGTGATCACCGGCGCTTCGGTTGGGATCGCGGTCATCTCGCCGTGGGCGGGATTGACGTTGTTCGCCACCACCCTGCTGGCCGGGGTCGTGGTGCCCCTGCTCGCGCAGCGCGCCACCCTGGCCGCCGACCACGACGCCGCCCCGACCCGCGGGGAACTCGCCGACGCCGTCCGTGAAGTGGCCCGCACCGCCCCCGACCTGGTCGCCTACGGCGCCGAACACACCTCCCTGGCGAGGCTGCTGGAGGTCGACGACCGCCTGAAACGGCTGGAGGCGCGCGGCGCGTGGGTGCGGGGCGTGGCCACCTCGGCGCAGGTGCTCGCCGCAGGAGGTGCCGTGGTCGCGGGACTGGCGATCGGCGGTCCCGCCGTCGCCTCCGGGACCATGCACCCCACCTTCCTGGCGGTCCTGGCGCTGGTGCCGCTGGCCCTGCACGAGGTGCTGGCGACTTTCGTGGCGGCCGCCCAGACGTGGACCCGCACCCGTTCCTCCCTGGCCCGCGTCCGGGAGATTCTCGACGCCGACCCGGTCGGCACCGGTGACGTCGTCCCGGACGGGGAGGCCGGCCCCGGACTGGAACTCGACGGCGTGGCCATCGGCTGGCCCGGCGCCCCGGTGCTCCGAAACGGCCTCGACCTGGTGGTGAAACCCGGGGAGAAGCTGGCCTGCACCGGCGCCTCCGGCATCGGCAAAACCACCTTGGCGGTGACCGCCATGGGGCTGATCCCGCCTCGCGCGGGCACGGTGCGGCGGGGCGGCCGGGTCGGGTACCTGGCCCAGGACGCCCACATCTTCACCACCTCCGTCGCCGAGAACGTGCGGATCGGCAACAAGGACGCCACCGACGAGCAGGTCCGCGACGCCCTGCACCGCGCCGGCCTGCCGCTGGATCCCGGCCGGCTCGTCGGGGAGGACGGCGGCACCCTCTCCGGCGGGGAACGTCGCCGCCTGGCCCTGGCGAGGCTGCTGGTGGCCGACCGCGATCTGTGGATCCTCGACGAACCCACCGAGCACCTCGACCAGGCCACCGCCGAGGCCCTGATGGATGATGTGTGGCGTGCCTGCGAGGGGCGGGCGGTGCTGGTCATCAGCCACGACCCGGCCGTGGTCGCGGCCTGCGACCGGGAACTGCACCTGGCATGACGGCGGTCCCGGACGCAGCGCGTCCGGGACCGGGAGCAGCCAGGTGACGGGTCACAGGTCCCCGCGGAACAGCCGCCAGGCGCCGATCGCGCCGGGCAGGACGATCCAGGCCAGCACCGAGGTGCCGAGCTGGGCCCACGCCTGGGCGGAGGAATGGAACAGCGCGGCCACCGGCTCGATTTCGATCCAGGCGATGATCTTCTGCGCGACCTCCGAGGACCGTGCGACCAGCATCGAGACGGTGGGCCACGCCAGCATCACGACGATGGGTGCCACGGCGTTGCGGGTGAGCAGCCCGAGGGCCAGCCCCGCCAGGGCCGTGAAAACGAGCCCCCCGAAAACCACAGCGATGCGACTCAACTCGAGGTCGGGGGGAAGCGTGACACCGGCGAGGGCGGGGGCGAGCAGGTACGCAACTCCGGCGACGATCAGCGCCCAGCAGGCGGCGGCGAGCGCCAGGCCTGCGGCCACGACGGCCTTCGCGGTCAGCACCCGGCCGCGGCGCGGGTCGAGGGTGAACGTGACGGCGGCCTCCCGCCGGGTGAACTCGCCGCTGATGAGCAGAACCGCCATCGCCATGATGACCCACGACCCCGGGATGCAGGCGGTGGTGGCGATGCGGCCGAAGGTGATGTCAGCGGCCGGGAGGAATGCACGGCCGAGGCCGAAAACCGCCATCAGCGCCGCCCCGAGGGGCAGCAACACTTTGCCGGAGACCGTGTTGGTCACCTTGCGGGCCTCGACGGCGACGGTGCGGGTCAGCGTCAGGGGAGACGGGGTGCGGGTAGCGGCGGTGAGTTCGGGGGAGCTGGTCAGTGTCATGGTGATGCCTTTCGGGCGAGTATCGGGATGGTGGCGGGGAGGGGATTCGGGGAAGGGGTCAGGCGGCGCGGTCGGTGCCGGAGGTCAGGGCGAAGTACTGCTCCTCGAGGTCGGTGCCGTCGCCGGTGGTGTTGTCGGCGAGCAGGCGCCCGCCGCCGATCATCACGACGCGATGGGCCAGGCGCGAGACCTCGTGGAGCTGGTGGCTGCTCAGCAGCACCGCGCAGCCGCGGGCGGCGCGGCTCCGGAGCAGGTCGGAGAGCCACCGCTGGCCCTGCGGGTCGAGGCCGTTGGCCGGTTCGTCCAGGATCAGCGCCTGCGGGTCGCCGAGCAGCGCCTGGGCCACCCCGAGTCGCTGCCTCATGCCCAGCGAGTAGGCGCCGACGCGACGCCGGGCCTCCGCGTCCGACAGGCCGACCTCGGCCAGCACCTCCCCCACCCGGCGCCGCGGCAACCCCAGGGTGAGCGCCGCCATCCGCAGGGTCTCCAGGCCACTGCGTCCCGGGTGGAATCCCTCTGTGCTCAGCAGCGACCCGACGGTCGCGGCCGGGTTGGGCAGATCGGCGTAGCGCACGCCGCTCACTGTTGCGCCTCCCTCGTCCGGGGTCACCAGCCCGGTCAGGATGCGCAGGCAGGTGGACTTTCCGGCCCCGTTCGGGCCGAGGAAACCGACGATCTGGCCGGAGGGGACGGTGAAGGTCACATCGTCAAGGGCGAGGACGGATCCGAAACGTTTGGTCACATGAGTCAGTTCGAGCATGGCACCAACTCCACCGGAACCATCCGGGATCCCACATCGGGCAACCGGCCGGTGATCCGGTTCCGTCCGGCCAGTGGTCGCGCTGGCCCATCGGCTGAGACACCCTGGCCCATCGGCTGGCGACTGCCACCGGCCGGACGTGAAAGGCTGATCGCATGAGCGATTCCACCGACGCGGCACGCCCCGGTATCGGCCCGGTGGCCTGGGCAGTGGCCGCGCTCGGTTTCCTGTACTACTGCCCGCCGTTGGTGATCCCCCTGATCAACCCGTCGCACCACCTGGATCCCGGACGGGCCGTGTTGCTCCTGGGCCCGGGGCTGGTCGCGATGCTCCTGCTGGTGTGGTTGCGTCGCGCCCCGATACCGGTCGCGGTCTCCCTGGCCGGGCTGTGGCTGCTGTCTCCCGCGGTGTTCGGCCCCGCGATGGCCGCGCAGGCCCACATCGCCCGGCACCGCAAGGGGATCGACGCGATCGCCGTGGCCTGCGTTCTCGTCGCGGCCAAGTCGGTCGTCATGCTGCACGACGCCTCGGGCGGCTCCGCGGTCCGGGTCGAGGTGCTCATCTCCGCCACCGGGGTGGTCATCGCACTGCTCGTCGGGCTGCTCGGCCGCAGCACCACCGACGCCAACCAGCAGCGGGCAGCGGCGCAGGCGGCCCGGCAGGACGCCTGGGAGGCGCAGCTCAACGAGGCCAGGCTCCTCGAGCGCGAACGGATCGCCCGCGAGATGCACGACGTCGTCGCCCACCGGATCTCCCTCATCGCCCTGCACGCGGGCGCGCTGGCGCACCACATGCGCTCCGAGCAGGGCGAGGCCGGTGACCTGGCCCGGGCGATCCAGACCAACGCGCAGTCCTCCCTCGACGAGTTGCGCGCCATGCTGGCCCGGCTGCGCGGCAACGCGGCGCCACCCGAACCACCCCAGCCGACCCTCTCGGGGCTCGACGCCCTGCTGGCGGATGCCCGCTCGGCCGGGCAGCAGGTGGCGGTGGAGTTGGACGGGGACCCGGCGGAGGTGCCCGACCGGGTGTCCCGCCATGCCTACCGGATCGTCCAGGAGGGCCTCACCAACGCCCGCAAACACGCCCCCGGAGCGCCGGTGGCCCTGTCGCTGGAAACCACCGCCGACCGTCTCCGAGTGGTCGTGAGGAATCGCCTGGCGGACCTCGCACAGCCCGACCGGTCGGGTTCGGGGCTCGGGCTCGTCGGCATCGCCGAACGCGTCGATCTGGTCGGCGGTGACCTCTCCCACGGCATCGAGGGGGGAGAATTCATACTGGAGGCAACACTTCCCTACGCTCCCGAAGGAACAGCATGATCACCGTCGCCCTGGTCGATGACGACCCGATGGTCCGCACCGGATTGAACTTCATCCTGAAGGGGGAGGACGGCATCGACGTGGCCTGGCAGGCGGGCGACGGCGCCGAGGCGCTCACGAAACTGCGCGACCGGCCCGTCGACGTCGTGCTGCTGGACGTGCGGATGCCGGGTCTCGACGGGCTCGCAACCCTGGAGGAGTTGCGCGGCTGGCAGACGCGGCCGCGGGTCATCGTGCTGACCACCTTCAACACCGACGACTACGTGGTGCGGGCCCTGAAACTCGGAGCGGACGCCTTCCTGCTCAAGGACGCCGACCCGGCCCGCCTGGTCGAGGCCATCCAGCGGGTGGCCGCGGGCGAGAACGTCCTGGCCCCCGACGTGACCCGCACCCTCATCACCGTCGCCACCGATGCGCCGGCCGCGGGGGACCCGTCGGCCCGGGCCCTGGTCGCCGCCCTGACCGAACGCGAACGCGAGGTCGCCGTCCTGATGACCCAGGGGCTTACGAACAACCAGATCGGCACCCGCCTGCACCTGAGCCTCGCCTCGGTCAAATCCCATCTGACCAGCTTGTTCGTCAAATTGGGCGTCGACAACCGGGTCTCCGCCGCCATGATCATCCGCGACGCGGGCCTGTGAAACCAGCGTGACCCGTGTGATGCGCCGCTGCCTGAAGGCGCCGCACACCCGATTTGCCACGCCACGTGTTGCTCGGCCACGACAGGGTAGGGTGACCCGGTACTTCAGGAACTGTGAGGTGATGACTTGAGTTCCCAGAGCGTTGGTTTCTCTCTGCTGATCCTCAGCGTGGGTTTGCTGATCGGAAAGATGATTCGCGTCAAGGTCCGGTGGGTGCAGCGACTTTTCCTGCCGAGTTCCATCGTCGGTGGAGTCATTCTGCTGGTGCTCGGCCCGCAAGTTCTGGGACGCATCCCCGGACCTTGGGGCGAAACAGGTCTGCTCACGCAGGCCATGGTCACCACCTGGTCCGCGCTGCCCGGCCTGCTGATCAGCGTCGTGTTCGCGACGATGTTCCTCGGCCAGGACCTGCCCAGCCCGAAACGGGCCGCCAAGCTGGTAGGCCCGCAGCTGGCGCTGGGAACAGCGTTCGCTTCTTCGCAGTACGTCGTCGGTCTGCTGCTGGCGGCCCTGATCATCGTGCCGTTCTTCGGGTCGTCGCCGATGACCGGAGGGTTGATCGAGATCGGCTTCGAGGGCGGCCACGGCACCGCCGCCGGCATGCGCGACGTAATGACCAAACTCGGATTCAACGAGGGCGCGGACCTGGCGGTTGGCATCGCGACGGTCGGCCTGGTCAGCGGCATCATCGTCGGCATTGCGCTCATCAACTGGGGTGTGCGCAACGGCAAGACCGAGATCCTCAAGAACGATGTCCAGCTCTCGATCGACGAACAGCGCGGGCTGTTCCGCAAGGACGAGTACTACTCCGCCGGGAAGATGACCAGCCGTCCCGCGTCAGTCGAGCCCCTGTCCCTGCACATCGCGATCATGGCGCTGGCGATCCTCATCGGTTGGCTCATCCTCGAAGGCCTCCGCTGGATCGAACACGCGACCTACGCCTCCATCATGATCGGCGAGAACACTCCCCTGGAGATTTTCTCGTACGTGCCGCTGTTCCCCATGGCGCTGATCGGAGGCGTCATCCTCCAGCTGATCGCGAAGGCGCTGGGCGTCTCCCACGTCATCGACCCGCAGATGATGCTCCGCATCCAGGGCTGGGCCCTCGACTTCCTCGTCATCTCCGCCATCGCCACCGTCTCGATCAAGGCCGTCGGAGAGAACCTCGGGGCGTTCCTCGTCCTTTCGGTGGGCGGCATCGTCATCAACCTGGTCCTGTTCCTGTGGCTGACGCCACGCGTCATCGGCCGTTTCTGGTTCGAACGCGGCATCGGCGACCTCGGCCAGTCCATGGGCGTCACCGCCACCGGCGTGATCCTCATGCGCATCACCGACCCCGACGCCTCCTCCCCCGCCTTCGAGGCCTTCGGCTACAAGCAGCTCATCTTCGAGCCCTTCTTCGGCGGTGGCCTCGTCACCGCGATGGCCATTCCGATCATCTACCTCACCGGCGTGTGGCCACTGTTCTTCGTGATGCTGATGGTCTTCGTCGTTGCGGTCCTGGCCGGGCTGTTCCACTTCGGCCCCAAGGAGCAACGCGACCGTGAGGCCTGGCTCGCCCAGCAGGCCTAGGGCTGGGACCTCTCAACCTGGATCCTGGTGCCCTCTCCAATCTCACGTTCGGGTACCGCACCCGAATGAAGTCCACCAAGATATCGAGGAAACCGAGACGGCATCCCAAACCATGATCCGGGTTTTCGCTGCCGCTCGCCGACCGGCTCAACCAGCTTCGGACCAGGGCATTTTGGGCGCGAAAACCCACGTGGAGAGCGGTTCGGCTAGAGTGTCGAGCGTGACCGAAGACCCCGAGCACTCACCACGTCGCCTGAAGGTTGCGCAGTTCACCGACAACTACGGTCCCGGCAGCAACGGTCTGATGTTCGCCGTTCAGCAGCTGGAGGGCAACCTGCTCGACGCCGGCCACGAGGTCGTGGTCGTCGCACCGAAGGCGAAGGGTCCGAACCCGCACCTGGGGCGGGAGGGCCGCGTCGAGGTGCGGCTGCCGTCGGTGCGGGTGCCGAACATGCCCACGCGGGTCGCCAACGGCAGGCATTTCGAACGAACCATCGAGCAGATCGGCCAACTCGATCCCGACGTGATCCACGTCCACGGTCTGGGAACCGTCGGGGTGCTGGGCACCTGGGCGGCCAAGAGGCTGAACAAGCCGATGCTGATGACCTGGCACACCGACTTTGACGCCTACGCCGACCACTACGCCGCCGTCCTGCCGCTGCTGCACGGGGTGGTGCGGGCGTTCGCGAGGCTGACCCACGGGGAGATCCTCAACTCCAACGACCTGCGCGACGCGGCGGTCCGGTTCGCCGACCGGGGCCGCTCCACCGCGACCCTGCTGGGATTGTGCAAGAAGATGCTGGACTCGGCGGACCTGGTGACGTCGCCGTCGCCGAAGACCGCCGCCCGTTGCCTTTCCCTGGCGCCGGAGGCGAACCTGGTCGTGGTGCCGAACGGCGTCGACCCGCTGCCGTCGGGTCCCCCACCGGTGCCGCGCGGCCCGGGCCCGCTGGTGATCTACGTGGGTCGCATCGCCCCGGAGAAGGGGTTGCCGCTGCTGTGCGAGGCGTTCGAGCTGGTCGTCGCCCAGTGTCCGGATGCGCAGCTCATGGTGGTCGGTGACTGGCAGCGTTATCCGAAGATCGCGAAGGTCCTCGACGCGGGCAGGCGGCGCGGCCACATCATCCTGCCGGGCGAGCAGAAACGCGAGTCGCTGGGGGCGTTCTACGAGATGGGCGACCTGTACGCCTTCCCCAGCCAGACCGACACCCAGGCCCTGGTCCTGCACGAGGCGGCGCTGGCGGGCCTGCCGATCGTCTCGGTGGATCCGGAGCTGCAACTGGTGCTGGAACCGGGAGTGAACGCCGAACTCGCCAGCCCCACCCCCGCGTCTCTGGCGGCCGCCATCATGCGGATCATCGAGAAACTGCCCGACCCCCAGTGGCGGGCCCGCGCCTCCGAGACCTCACGCCGCCTGGCGGGCCAGTGGACGATTGAGTCACAGGCCCAGGAGATGCTTCGCATCTACCAGCAGGTCGCCCGGCGCCGCTCCCTCTCCCAGGCTGGTTGAGCCGGGGCGCGAACCTCCCTTCCCCGGAGCTGGTTGAGCCAGCACGTGAGCGCCAGCGAACGGCTGAGTCGAAACCATCACCGGCGCCCGGTAGGTAGAACCCGACCGCCGTTCACTCGCTGCATGGTTTCGACACGACTATTGCTCCGTCACGACCCGGGCCAACCAGTTTCCACAAAGAGCGCCTGTTTACACGACGCCAGAACGCGCCTCGGCTGCCCCGTGGCCGCGACCTTTCCTGTTGCCGCCATTTTCGCCAGGCCTGGGGCTGTTTGCTTCGATTCCTGCGATGATCCAGTCGAGACCGTGCTCCATGTCCTGCTCATCACCGTCCTCCAGCAGACCGGCCGCGAAAACGCGACGTGCCATTGGGAAAGAGTCGTCATCCAGCAGCGCGGAAAGCCAGGGGGGCATCACCTGCGGGGACGATGATGTCCGTGCGCGAAGCTCTCGTCGCAGGTAGGCGACGTGACGGACGTGCCCATCGACGAACAATGCCGCGTCGAGCAGATGCTGGATGTCCAATCCGGTCTCACCGAGCGGTCGCAGGATGTGTTCGAGCCAGAGCAGTCGATTCGGGGTCATCGACATCGCCACCAGGGGGGCGTCAAGAAGCCATGAGTGCTGGCGATAGCGTTCCGCCATCCCGCCGGCCCACAGCCTGACGCCGGTACGCCAATCCGTCGCCTCGATGATCCCCTCGGGTGGCTGGCCGAATGCCACATCGACCATGAGGTGAATCAGCTCCTCCTTGGACCGCATGTGCCGGTAGGCGGCCATCGTGCCCGCTCCGAGGTGTTCACCGAGCTTGCGCAGGGAAAGCCCCCCCAAGCCGTGCTCATCCGCGATCTCGATTCCCGCCTGGACGATGCGAGCGATGCTGAGTCCATCCGTGACGGGGGTTGACTCGCGAAGCTGCCAGGACAGGGCAATCCAGCGAGGTGGTGTCGTATCGGGCATGCGACCTCCTGGTTGACGACACAGATCCATCTGCGTACAGTGTACCCACCACTGCATGCGTACACCGTACGCAGCATTCACTCGACCCCGGAAGGAGTAGAAGTGACAAACCGGGTCACGGCCACCATCATCTTGATGACGGCAATGCTCATGGACTTGATGGACTCCACCATCACGAATGTCGCGCTCCCCGCGATCAGTACCGACCTGGGTGCGACACCCACTCAGCTGGAGTGGACACTCGTCGGTTACGTGGTCGCCTTCGCGACACTTCTCATCACGGGAGGCCGTCTGGGAGACATCTACGGAAGGAAACGCATCTTTCTCGTCGGCGTCATCGGCTTCACGTGTGCCTCAGTGTTCGCTTCCCTGGCCTGGAGTGGGAACGCCCTCATAACGGCCCGGATCATTCAAGGCGCCTTCGCCGGCGTCATGGTGCCGCAGGTGTTGTCCAGCGTTCAGGTCATGTACGCGCCGGAAGAGCGGGGGCCGGTATTCGGCATCATCGGCTCCCTGAACGCCTTGGGCGTGATAACCGGACTTCTCCTGGGCGGTTGGCTCGTCACGGCAAACCTGTTCGGCACAGGATGGCGCAGTATCTTCCTCATCAATGTCCCGGTGGGCATTGTCCTGACGGTGATGGCGTTCCTGTGCATCCCGGAAAGCCGCTCCGAACACCCCCTACGACTGGACCTCACTGGTTCGGCCCTTGGCGCCACGGCCGTCGTCCTCCTCGTTCTCCCTCTGACCGAGGGCCGCGCAGCCGGGTGGGCGTGGTGGATATGGGCCCTGCTGATCGCCGCACCCTTCGCGATCATCACCTTCATCTGGCAACAACATCACAGGGCGACCGGAGCCGGGGCACAACTCCTGCCGCTCCCGCTCTTCAGGATCCGTTCCTTCTCCAGCGGATTGCTCGTACAGATACTCGCCTCGATCGGCCACGGCGGTTTCGCGCTCATTCTCCTGTTCCACATGCAGGCCGCTTTTCACTTCACATCCTTCGCAGCGGGACTCACCCTGCTGCCGATCGCCATCGGGTCGATCCTCGGCACCCCGGTGGCCATGCTCCTGATGAAGAAAATAGGCAAGTGGTCGGTGTGTCTCGGCGGGATCATGCAGGCCGCGGCCTTCGTCTGGGTCATGATCACCCTCGAACACACCGGAACGACCCTCAACGGCTGGAGCCTCCTGCCGCCTTTCGCTCTCGCAGGCGTGGGGATGATGGTGCTGATAATGCCGCAGACCTCAATCACCCTGGCGGAGATTCCCACGACCGAAGCCGGAGCAGCGTCCGGCACCCTCACGACCTTCGGCCAAGTCGGCATGGTGTTCGGCATCGCACTGTCCGGCACCGCATACTTCGGAGCAACCGGTGACAGCGGCCAGAACGTGACCGCGGGCCTGTGGGTCATCGTCATCGCCTACACCGTCTCCGGCTTGGCCGCGCTCACGATGCCCACCCGCAGCAGCCAGGAGCAGCCCTCGCCCGACCCCAATGAGCCTGGTTGAGCCAGCATGAGCGGCCCCTTCCCCGAAGCCGGTTGAGCCGGGGCGCGACGAAGGAGCGACCCGAGTCGAAACCATCGCTGGCGCTCGGTAGATAGAACTCGACCACAGCTCCCCGGACACGCACACCGCGGTTTCGACACGACCAGCTCGCAGAGCGAGCAGGCCGGCTCAACCAGCTTGGGAGAAGTTCACCGCAGGTCGGCTCAACCGGCTTGGAAGTAGGGAGAGCAGACCCTCAGAAACCACCAAACCCCTGCACGGAGGTGTGTGCAGGGGTTCGGCGGGAATTGAGGAAGGGCTTGAAAGCCAAGTTTTAATTTGTCAGAGGACCTCGTAGTTGACGGTGATCACCCCGGAGGAGGTGCCGCCGATGGTTTCCATGGCGGCCTTGGAGAGGTCCAGGCAGCGTCCGGCGACGTAGGGGCCGCGGTCGTTGATGCGAACCACGACGGTCTTGCCGTTGCTCGGGTTGGTCACCTTGACCTTGCTGCCGAGGGGAAGGGTCTTGTGGGCGGCGGTGAGGTCGCTGGGGTTGAACCGTTCACCGGAGGCCGTCGTCTGTCCCTGCCAGTAGTAGGAGGCCTGGCAGGAACTGCCGTTGGCGGGGCTGAGGTCGCCGCCGCTACCCGAGCCGGAGCCACCCTCGGAAGGCTTGCTGGCCTTCTTGGTGCCCACCTTGGTCACCTGGGCGACGGGCTCCTTGGTGACCTGCTCGTTCTGCAGTTCGGAGGAGACCAGCGTGCCGTTGTGGTAGACCTCGACGAAGTTCTGGGTCTTGACGCCGTTGACGCCCTCGGTGGTGACCTTGGTCTTGCCCTCCTCCAGTTCGTCGGACTTCTCCTCCTTCTTCTCGAAGGGGACCGCCTCCTCCTTGGTGGTGGCGCGCTTCTCGACGTTGGTGTAGGAGATGGCCAGACCATCGGTAAGGGAGGTGTCCGCGGCGGGGGTGACCACGTCGTCCTCGTCGGGAGTCACCTTGGCGGCGGTCAGGGCATCGCCAACGGTCCCGGCGACCCGCAGTTCGACCGGGGTGCCCGCGGCGTCGACGGTCACGTTCTTGGGGGTGCTGATGTTGAAGGAGAGCCCCTCGCGGCCGATGGCGGCCGAGCGGGAGGTGGACAGCTTGGAGTCGGGGTCGTTGAGGTTGAGCTGCGTCAGAGCGTCGTCGACGGTGCGGGAAGTGGTCCACACGGTGCGGGCCTCACCGTCGATGGTCAGCTGGAGCTGGCGGCCGTAGAGAACGCTGATCTCCATGCCGTTGGTGATCTTGGTGTCCAGCGACGGGGCCACCACGTCGTGCTCGCCGACGGTGATCCCGTCCTTCTCGAGCACCTGCTTCACCGTGTCCTCGCGAACCGAGACACTGTGGGTTTCCCCGTCCACGGAAAGGACCACATCGTTCTTGTGCAGTGCCACCGCGACGGCGACGCCACCGGCGATCGTCAGCGCCACACCGCCTGCCACTGCGGCAATAACCACGTGTTTCTTGGCCATAGATCTCTTCCTGGTCTAAGACTTCCCGGACCTTACCGGCTGGGCCAGCCTAGCCGAGCACCGATTTAATTCCAAACGAATCCTGAGAATCTCTCAGGGCCGCGCAATCCGATTGTAGCCCTCGACCCTCCCAACTGGGAACAGGTCCTCGTCGACGCCCGCCTCCCAGGGGTCGAATCCTGACGTGACCACGGGTTTCACAGCGATCCCCCGGCTTCCGGGAGGGATGGGCGGAAGCCGGGGGAACCCTGAGAAACGGTCTTAACGGAAGTTACGCAACCTGAGAGAGTTCAGCACCACGAAAACGCTGGAGCAGGCCATGGCCGCGCCCGCGATCATCGGGGTCAGCAACCCGAGGGCCGCCACCGGGATGGCCGCCACGTTGTAGAAGAAGGCCCACAGCAGGTTGCCCCGGATGGTGCGTTCCGTGGCGCGGGAGAGCCGGATGGCATCCACCACGCCCATCAGGTCGTCGCGCATCAGGGTGAGGTCGCTGGCGGCCATGGCCGCGTCGGTGCCCGCGCCCATCGCGATGCCGAGGTCGGAGGTGGCAAGCGCCGCGGCGTCGTTCACCCCGTCGCCGACCATCGCCACCCGCATCCCATCGGCCTGCAGCCCGGTGATCACCTCGGCCTTGCCCTGCGGCAGCACCTCGGCGTGCACGTCTTCGATGCCCACCTGCGAGGCCACCTCCCGGGCCACGACCCACGAGTCGCCGGTCAGCAACACTGGTCGCAATCCCAGATCCCTCAACCCGGCCACGGCCTCCGCGGCCCCGGGTTTGAGCTGGTCGCCGACCACGATCCGCCCCAGCAGCGCGCCGTCGCGGACGACGAACACCTCGCTGCCCTCCCGGCTGGCCTCGCCCGGGACCTCGATGCCCTGCTCGGCCAGCAGACGCCGGGAACCCACCGCCACCGGAACCCCGTCGAGCAGGGCCCGTGCCCCGATGCCGGGCAGGGCCTCGAACCGCTCCGCAGCGGGCGCGTCCCCGGCGCGCTCCACGACGGCGCGGGCGATGGGATGCTCGGAACCGGCCTCCACGGCCGCGGCGACGGCCAGCAGCTCGGCCTCGTCCACGCCCTCGGCGGGCGCGACCTCCAGCACCGACATCCTCCCCGTGGTGAGGGTGCCGGTCTTGTCCAGCACCACCGCCTGCACGGAACGGGCCTTCTCCAGGGCCTGGGCGCCTCGGATGATCACGCCCAGCTCGGCGCCGCGACCGGTGCCCACCAGCAGCGCCGACGGGGTGGCGAGCCCGAGCGCGCACGGGCAGGCGATGATGAGCACCGCCATGCCCGCGGTGAGTGCGAAGGTGGGGCCCGCACCGACGAGCAGCTGCACCATGAAGGTGAGCATCGACAGCACCAGCACGGCGGGCACGAAGAACTCCGTGATCCGGTCCGCCAGGCGCTGGGCCCGGGCCTTGCCGGTCTGGGCCTCCTCGACGAGCCGCGCGATCTGCGCCACCTGGGTGGCCGACCCGACCGCCGTCGCCTTGACCACCAGGCGTCCCGTGGTGTTGACCGACCCGCCCACCACCGCCGAGCCCGGGCCGACCTCCACCGGCAGCGACTCGCCCGTGATCACGGCGGCGTCGACGGCGGAACTGCCCTCGACCACCACCCCGTCGGCAGCCACCTTCTCACCGGGACGCACCACGATGAGGTCGTTGAGCGACAGCTCACCCGCGGGGATCGCGACCTCCGCGCCGTCGCGCAGGATCGTCGCCTCCTTCGCGCCGACCTCCAGCAGCGCCCGCACCGCCGATCCGGCCTCCCGTTTGGAACGGGCCTCGATCCAGCGGCCCAGCAGCAGGAAGGCGACCACGCCCGCGGCGGCCTCGAAATAGACGCTACCCATCGGGTCGGCATGCCCGAGGGTGAGCGTGAACTCGTGGGTCATGCCGATGGCTCCGGCGTGACCGAAGAACATGGCCACCACCGACCACAGCCACGCCACCGAGGTGCCGAGGCTTACCAGGGTGTCCATGGTGGTGGCGCCGTGCCGGACGTTGGCGAGCGCGGCCCTGTGGAAGCTGCGCCCGCACCAGAACACGACGATGGTGGTCAGCAGCAGCGCCAGCCACTGCCAGCCGGGGAACTGCAGGGCGGGCACCATCGAGACCGCGATCACGGGGACCGCCAGCGTGAATGCCAGCTGCACCCGCGGCAGGAGCACGTCGGCGCGTTCCTCCCGGGGCTCGACGGTGGTCTCGCGGGCCCCGTAGCCTGCGGCCTCCACCACGGCGATCAGGTCCTGGGCGGTGGTGCCCTTCGGGGCCTGCACCCTGGCCTTCTCGGTGGCGTAGTTGACGGTGGCCTGCACCCCGTCGACCTTGTTGAGTTTCTTCTCGATGCGATTGGCGCAGGAGGCGCAGGTCATGCCCGTCAGGTCGAGGGAGATCGCCACCGAGTTCTTCGCGCCCCCGGTGGAGCCCCGCTCCACCACACCTGTGTTGGTCATCTATTGCTCACCTCCTGCGTGTCCTGTGTGGTTCGTTGCCGCGTCTCAGGCCTCTTTGACGGTGTAGTCGCCGGCCTCGGCGACGGCCTCGACGACCGCGTCGAAGGGGATCTTCTCGTCGGATTCGATGACCATCCGGCCCGATTCCCAGTCGACGCTGACGCTCTTGACGCCCTTGATCGTCTGGATCTCCTCGGTGACGTGGGAGGCGCAGTGTCCGCAGGTCATCCCGGCAACGGCGTAGTCGGTCTTCATGGTTGTTTCCTTTCCGGTTCCCGGTGCGATCCGGGGGTCTGAGGTTTTTCTCCGGCCCTTGCCGGAGGGGTTTCCGCGTTCAGCGGGCCAACCGGGAGATGGCGGTCATGGCCTCGTCGAACTTCTCCTGGGCGGCGTCCCCGCCCTCGCGCACGGCGGCCGCGACGCAGTGTTCGAGGTGGTCCTTCAGCAGGGCCATGGACACCGCCTTGAGGGCGCTGGTGACGGCGGAGATCTGGGTCATGATGTCGATGCAGTACTCGTCCTGCTCCACCATGCGGGCGATCCCGCGCGCCTGCCCCTCGATCAGCCGGAGCCGCCGCAGGTAGGCCTGCTTGTCGGCGGTGTACCCGTGCTGCGCATGGCAACCGTCATGCTCTTTCTCCACGCCGGGGACTATACCCCCCAGGGGTACCTGGTTCAAGCACTCACTCGCATCCGACCCTGTCGCATCAGGCGCCCCGCATCGCCCCCAACGGCACGGCGCAGACCCAACGGTAGGCATTCCACAGAACCAACGCATCGTGCTCCGCAGAGATTTCATCCGGCACTTTGCGGAAGACGGCACCGATCGCGCACGCACCACACACCCCGCCGTCCGCCCGCCTCCCCGACGGGGACACCAGCGTCACAACGCATGCGCACGAATCCAGGGCAGACGCAGCGCGGAAACCCCGCCCGCAGCGCGACTCACCCCTGGTGATAACGGTTTTACAACGATTCCGGGTGGTTTTCCCCCGGTCCCGGCCAGCGTTGCCGTCACTTCCCCACCGGTCTTCCACAGCTGTCCACAGAGTTTTCCACAGCCAGGGCGGCGGTCGTCGCGGGGCGGGGTTACATTGATGAGTCCGACCGGGATGCGTCGGCGGGGGCCAGGAAAGGAAGGCATGTCGGAGGAATACGCCGAGGAGTCGGTGGGGCGCACCCCCCCGCAGGACCTCCAGGCCGAGCAGAGCGTCCTCGGGGCCATGCTGATGAGCAAGGACGCCATCTCCGACGTGGTCGAGGTGCTGCGCGGCAGCGACTTCTACCAGCCGAAACACGAAACCATCTTCGAGTCGATCATCAGCCTCTACGGCCGCGGCGAGCCCGCCGACCCCATCACCGTCGCCGCCGAACTGGGCCGCACCGGCGACCTCCAGCGCGTCGGCGGGGCCGTCTACCTCCACGACCTCCTCGCCACCATCTCCATCGCCGCCAACGCCTCCTACTACGCGGAGATCGTGCGCGAGAAGGCCATCCTGCGACGCCTCGTCAACGCCTCGATCCGGATCGCGCAGCTCGGCTACCAGGGGCAGGGCGAGGTGGACAAGATCGTCGACGAGGCCCAGCAGACGCTGTTCGAGGTGACGGGTTCCAGGGCCAGCGAGGACTACCAGTCGCTCAACGACCTGATGGAACCCACCTTCGACGAGATGGAGGCCATCGCGAACTCCGGCGATGCCCTGTCCGGGGTGCCAACCGGTTTCAACGAGCTCGACTCCCTGACCAACGGCCTCCACCCCGGCCAGATGATCATCGTCGCCGCCCGCCCCGGCGTGGGAAAGTCCACCTTCGCCCTCGACGTCTGCCGCGCCGCCGCCATCCACCACGACCTGGCCACGGTGTTCTTCTCCCTGGAGATGAGCCGCACCGAGATCGTGATGAAGATCCTGAGCGCGGAGGCCTCGGTGCCGCTGCAGAAGATCCGCGGCGGGCGCATGGACGAGAACGACTGGCAGCGCATCACCGACCGCTCCGTCACCCTCTCCGGGAAACCGCTGTTCATCGACGACTCCCCCAACCTGACGATGATGGAGATCCGCGCCAAGGCCCGTCGCCTCAAACAGCGCAACAACCTCCAGCTGATCTGCATCGATTACATCCAGCTGATGACCTCGGGCAAGAAGGTGGAGTCCCGGCAGCTGGAGGTCTCGGAGTTCTCGCGCCAGATCAAGCTTCTCGCCAAGGAGCTGGAGGTGCCGGTGATCGCGCTGTCGCAGCTCAGCCGCAACGCCGAGCAGCGCAAGGACGGGGTGCCGCAGCTCGCCGACCTGCGCGAATCCGGGTCCCTCGAACAGGACGCCGACATCGTGATCATGCTGCACCGCCCCGAGCTCTACACCCAGAACCCCACCGACGAGGAACGCGGCCAGGCGGCCTTCCACATCCTCAAGCACCGCAACGGCCAGCTCGACAAGATCGACGCCCTCTTCCAGGGCCACTACTCCCGTTTCACGAACCAGCCGGTCGCCACCTTCAACCCGACCTGACCCTGAAGTGCTGCGCATGACGGGGCAGGGGCAGGTCTTTCAAGGCGCATTGCAGAGCTTTCTGGTTCCCCTTGACCGTCAAATAGATAGTGACCTCGGCCAGTGATCCACTTCGCGGTGACCCCTTGGGTGCGCCATCACAACGACACACCAGCCCGGCACATCAGCTCAACTGCCCTCACCCACCGGCTTCGCCAATCCCCTGCCCCTGAACGCCGGTAACGTGGAGCTGTGCCCCCGGAGTTCGGCAGTGTTGAGGCTCCGCACCGGGCATCGATGGAAGATGCGCAGCTGTTCCAGCCTGAGGACAGGAGACTAGAAATGAGTGCAATGCCGACACTGGAGGCTCGCTCGGTCTCCAAGTCGTTCTCGGTCGATGGAAAAGAGCTTCCCGTCCTGCACGGGGTGTCGTTGCAGATCATGCCGGGAGAGATGGTTGCCATCATGGGCCCGTCGGGCTCCGGAAAGTCCACTCTGATGTATTGCCTCGCTGGGCTTGATCAGCCCACGAGTGGGCAGGTCAGTTTCAACGGGACCGATCTGGCGGGCCGGTCCCGGAAAGTGCTCGCGGAGATGCGTCGGGGTGAGTTGGGGTTCGTGTTCCAGTCGTACAACCTCGTCCCGACGCTCACCGCCTACGAGAACGTCGCCCTGCCGTACCTCCTGTCCGGCAAGAAACCCCCGCGAGAACAGTTGATCGCCGTCATGAACGAGGTGGGTCTTGGGCATCGTGTGGACGCGAAGGTGCCGTCGATGTCCGGTGGTGAGCAGCAGCGGACCGCTCTGGCGCGGGTCCTGGCGCAGCAGCCCCAGATCGTCTTTGCGGATGAGCCGACGGGTGCGCTGGATTCGCGTTCGGGTGAGCTCGTGATGACCAGGCTGGGGGAGATCGCTCGTGAGCCGGGACGATCTGTTGTCGTGGTCACGCATGACCCGGGCGTGGCGGCGCGGTGCGACCGTGTGATCTTCCTGTTCGATGGGCGCCTGGCGGGTGAGTTGCGTCCGCAGAGTGTCGCGCAGGTTGCTGATGTGCTGACCCAGCTCACGGAGAGGAAGCAGGCATGAGAACCATCCTGCTCGCGGAGTTGCGCGGGTCTCTTCGGACCTGGCTCGGTGTCAGCCTGGCCTTCGTCGCGACAAACTTCGCCCTGTTGTTCCCAGGGCTCGTGTGGGTCTCTGTGGCTACGGCAGGAGGAGACAGCGCCATGTCACTGAGCGTCCTGGCAGTCACCAACATGGTGTTCTCGGCTCTCGTCAGCCTTTCGGTCCTGGGAACGACGACCAACCTGGCGCTCAGCGCACGGCGCGGTGCCCTGGCCCGCTTGGCTCTGGGTGGGGCCACCCCGCAACAGATCGTTCGGACGGTGGTCGTGCAGCTGGTGGCGATGAGCCTGCTGAGCTCGGTCGTCGGAGCCGTCCTGGCCATGCTCGCGCTGCGTCCCGCGCTCGACTTCCTCGTCGAATGGCGACGAATCGAAGCTCACGAGGACCTGGCGATGATCGAGCCCGTGTACTCGTTGCCCATGGCCTTGGTCATAGTGAGCGCAGCAGTCGTCGTGGCCGTGCTCGGTGGCCTCCGCCAGGCGCGCCGGGCCAGCAAGGTACCGCCTGTCGAAGCGGTTCGGCAGCACGCCAGTGGAGACGAGGTGGCGAAGATGTCGCGCTCCCGCATCGTGATTGCCGTGCTCGCCGGGATCGCTGTGGTGGGGGCTTACATCTCGGTGTTTTCCACCACCTCGCAGCCGTCGACGGATACGATCTTCAACCTCGTACAGACGTCGACGCTCGTGCTGGTGCTGTTGGCCGTGCTCTTCTCCCTGCTGGCCCCCGTGGTGATTCGGCCGCTCATTTTTGCCTGGGTCAGGTTGCTGCCGCTGCCGGCTCCCAGCTGGCAGCTCGCGCGGCGCACCGCGCACGCCCGGGCTCCCCGGCTGCTGCGTTCGATCATCCCCGTGATGATGACCGTCGGCCTTTTCCTGGGGATGGCGTGCACGGTCGGTTCCCTGCAGAGCAGTTTCGACGCGAGTGGAATCACCAAGGATTTGGTTGGGACCGGGTGGAGAGCGATGATCGTTCTTCTGGGCCTGCCACTGTTGGTGTCCCTGTCGGGCGGGGTCGGTTCGCTCATCATGATGTCGAAGCAGCGGGACGCGGAACTCGCCCTGCTCGGTGTCGTGGGCGCGACCCCACGCCAGCGGGTGCTTGTTCCCCTCCTTGAGGCGGTCATCATCTCGGTGACGGCCACGATCCTCGGGTTCGTCATGTCCGCCGGCGCGGTGGGGGTGCTGGCGCTCGGTTTCCCGCTGACGCGCAGGCTGGTGTTCGCGTTCAACCCCCCGTACGGGACGTTCGTGGGCGCGGTCCTCGTGACCTTCGCCATCACCATCGCTGCCACTGTGCTGCCGACCCTGCGCGCACGCCGCATGTCCGAACCGGCAGTCATCGCGCGCCTCATCGCCGACTGACCCGGCACCCTTCCGGCCTCGAGACACTGCGAGCCCTACACCCAGAACCCCACCGACGAGGAACCCGGTCGGCACATTCAACCGTCAGTGCGCCCGCGGCACACCCAGCGTGTCGGTTCCGAGGTACTGGACCAGCGCCTCGGGTACCCGGACGGTACCGTCCGCCTGGTAACCATTCTCGAGAAGCGCAGCCCACACCCGCGGCGTCGCCAACGCGGACCCGTTGAGCGTGTGCACCGGCACCGTTTTCCTGGTCGCATCCCTCACCCGGATATTGCTGCGCCGCGCCTGGAAATCGGAGAAATTGCCGACCGAGGAGGCCTCGAGCCACCGCCCGACCCCGGGGCTGTGAACCTCGAGGTCGTGGATGCGCGCCGAGGAGAAGGTCAGGTCGCCCGTGGCGAGGTCGACGACGCGATAGGGCAACCCGAGGCCTCGCAGGCTCGTTTCTGCGTCGTGCAACAAGCCTGCGAACTCAGCCGCCACCTGATCGGCCCGGCAGTAGATCATGAATTCGACCTTGTGGAACTCGTGCAGCCGTTGCATCCCCCGGGTGTCCTTTCCGGCGGCACCGGCCTCCCGGCGGAAACAGACCGTGTAGGTCGTGTAGTGGAACGGCAAGGAGTCGGCGTCGAGGATTTCACCGCGGTGCATCGCCGTCAGCGGCACCTCGCCCGTGGGGATCAGCCAGCGGTCGTCTGTCGTGGCGTAGGCGTCGTCCGCGAACTTGGGAAGGTGTCCGGTGCCCACCATCGTGTCGCGAAGCATCATGTGCGGCACGACGAACTCGGTGTACTTGTCCCGATGGAGGTTGAGCGCGTACTGCGGAAGAGCCCGCAGCAGGCGCGCACCGTCACCGCGAAGAATGGCGAACCCGGACCCGCTCATCCGCGCGGCCCTCTCGGGTTCCCACCATCCCTGGGCCTCCGCGATCTCCCAGTGCGGCGGAACCTCATCCGCACGTGGGGTTCCCTCGTGCCGCAGGGTGACGTTGTCGCTCTCATCGAGTCCCACGGGCGCTGCAGGATCAGGCAGGTTCGGCAGCACGAGCGCGAGCCGGGTGTAGGCGTCATCCGCGTCTCGTGCCCGCTGTTCGGCGTCGCGGATCGAGGATTTCAGTTCTGACAACTGTCCCCGCAGCGCCTCCGCCTGCGAATCGCGGGCCTTCATGGCTTCGCCCACCACTTTGCTTTGCCGATTCAATTCCGCACGCAATTCGTCGAGCTTCTGCCGTACCGATCGCCGCTCGACGAGCGCATCACGGGCCGCGATCACGGACTCGCGCGCAGTGCCCTTCGTTTCGAGGGCGGACGCGACAGCGTCGGTGCGGTTGAGAAGGAGATCGGGGTCGAGCATGCCCTCTATTTTTGCACGCGCCGGTTCGCGACGAGACTCACAGCTCGACAAGATCGACGCCCTCTTCCAGGGCCATTACTACCGCTTCACGAACCAGCCGGTCGCCACCTTCAACCCGACCTGACCCACCAGCTGTTCACCAACCCCCACACGTTGGCGACCTTTTAAACTTGTTTCATGACGCCACTCATCATCGACGATCCCCGCGTGCGGGCCATGGTCGATCATCTAGCGAAACAACGCGGCGTCACGGCCACGGAGGTGGTCCGGGACGCGGTCGAGCAGCAGCTCACCAAGGATGAACAACGACGACTCGACCGGCTGGCCGCCATCGAGGAACTCCAGGCCGAAGCCGCACCGTACCGGCATCTTTTCCTGACAGACGACGACATCTACGACGAGAACGGACTACCGAAGTAACGGTCGACACGTCAGCGGCCAGCTCCGCCCTCCGGCGGGAACCGGAAAGCCCCGGCCGACATCCCGAGTGGCGTTTCTTGAGCGACCGGGCTTTCAGCTCGCTTTTTCGCGCAGTTCCGCGATGACGGGGAACACCTTGCGCAGCGCCGGGTACAGGGCCGCGTGGGCCTTCGCGGCCTTCTTGTAGAGCTTCTTCAGGTGGGGTTGCGGGGCGACGGTGTGCGATACCCGGCTCATCCTCGCCGCCGTTTCCTTCACGTCCGTGACCCCGCCCGCCCCAACGGCGGCCGCCCCCAGGATCGCGGCCCCGAGGCAGGTGGTCTCCGTCTCGGCGCACACGTCTATGGGGCGTTGCAGCGCGTCGGCGAGGATCTGGTTGAACAGCGGCGATTTCGTCCCGCCACCCATCACCACGAGACGCTCCACCGGCGTTCCCGTAGCCTTCTCCACCCGCTTCAGCGACACCCGTTCCTCCAGGGCCAGGCCCTCCAGCAGCGCCCGGTACAGCTCCGGGACGCCGTGGGTGTCGGAGAAACCGACGAAGGATCCGCGCGCGTTCGCGTCCCAGTAGGGGGTTTCCGCGCTGGTCAGGTAGGGCAGGAACTGCACCCCGCGCGCACCGGCGGGAACCCCGGCGGCGAGTTCCTCCAGGCGCGGCTCGATCGGCCCGTCGGCGGGATCCATCCCCGAGAGCCGGTCCCGGAACCACGCGATGCACAGCCCACCGGAACTGAGCAGCGCCTCCAAGGTGTAGCTGCCCGCGATGGGACTCGACAGGGTGCGGAAGGCCCGCGAGTACAGGTACTGCTCCGAGTGGATTCCCATGGTCATGGATGTGCCGAGGCTCAGATAGGCCCGCGACGCCGTGGTGACGTTGGCGCCCAGCCCGGCGGACTGGCCGTCTCCCGCTCCCGCGACGACGGGCAGGTCGCGCGGCAGGCCCAGCGAGTCGGCAACGTCGTCGGTGACGGTGGCCATGACGCTGCCGGGTGGCCGCAGCTCGGCCATCTGGTCGAGGCCGAGGCCGGCCAAGGCCAGCAGTTCCTCGGAGTACTCGAAGGAGCTCATGTCGAGCACCGCCATCGGGTCGGCTGTGGCCCAGCTGGTCACCCACTGCCCGGTCAGTTCGTGGGTGAGGTAGGCGTGCACCTCCACCACCCGCCGGGCCGCGCGCATCGCCTGTGGTTCGTGTTCGGCCAGCCAGATCAGCTTGTAGAGGCTGGGGGTCGTGGACGGGGGTTTCCCGGACAGCGCGTGCACCTGGTCGTTGCCGAACCGGGCGATCTGGTCGGCGGCGCGGGTGTCCAGCCACAGCACGGCGGGCCGGATCGGGGCGTCGTGCTCGTCGAGCAGCACGAAGGACTCCCGCTGGTGGGTCATGCACAGCGACAGGATCTCCCGCCCGCTGCCCTCCAGTTTCCCGGTGACCTCCCGGATGGTCTCGGCCGCGGCCCGCCGCCAGTCGGTGGCGTCCTGTTCCTGCCAGCCGGGCCTGGGGGTGTTGCGGGGGTAGTCGCGGCGGGCCTCGGCGACGGCGTGCCCGTCCAGGTCGAAGGCGATGGCCTTGGTCGCGGTGGTGGAGGAGTCGAGGGCGAGTATGACGGGGGAATCGGACATGTGGCACCTGCCTGGGTCGGGGGTCTCGAGGGGAAGTCGAGGTCTCAGAGGGAAAGCGCGGCTTCCTTGATGTCGTCGGCGGTCCGCCCCTGGTGCACGACGGCGTGGACGGCAACCAGCAGCGGAAGGTCGTCGATCAGCCGCGGGTGGCGCTGCTGGACGAATCGCAGGGCGAACTCGACGGCGGGCACGCCCTCCACGGTCTGTTCGGCGGCGGTCATCTCTGCGAGGGCCTCGTCGGCGCGCTCGCCGCCGCCGATCCGCATCCCGTACACCTTGTTGCGCCCGGACAGGCCGGTGACCTCCAGGTCGCCCGCGCCCGCCAGCCCGAGGGCGGTCCACGGGTCGGCCCCCTCGGCGTCGAGGAGCAGCCGCAGCTCCGTCAGGGCCCGTGCGAAGGCGGCGGCCTTGAGGTCGTGGAAGGGCTGGTCGCCCAGCTCGCTCATCCCGTCCGCGATTCCGAGGGCGATGGCGTAGACGTTCTTGAGGGCCGCGCACAGCTCGACGCCGTCGCGGTCGGTGGTGTGGGCGACGCGGTACTGGCGGGTGGTGGCCATCCGGGCCCAGCGCTCGGGGGCCTCGGCGGCGGCGAAGATCGGGGCGGTGGGGTGGCGGGAGGCCACCTCGTTGGCCTTGCAGGGTCCGCCTATCGCGACGATCGGCGGGACGCGGGTCGTCTCCTGCGCGAGCACCTCCTCCATCACCTGCGGCAGCAGCTGGACGCGTCCCGACCCGTCGGGGGCGAATCCCTTGGACGTGAGCCAGACGGCACGCACGTCCGTGAGGAAGGGCGCCGCCAGGCGGGTGATGTCCACCACGCCGGGCGAGGAGACGGCCAGCACGACGACATCGGCGCCGGCCATGGCGACGTCGATGTCGGAGGAGAGGTAGGAGGTGACCTCGGGCGGCACCACCACCCCGGTGCGGGGGTGCGGATCCCCGGCCCGGACGGCGGCGACGAGGTGGTCGTCCAGGTGGGTGCCCCACAGCCTGACCCGGTGTCCGGCATCGATCAGTGGAGTGGCGATGGCCGATCCCATGGCCCCTGCGCCGAGAATCGTGATGGTGCTCATCAAAACCCCTTTGTGTGATTCACAACCACAGATGTGTGGATGCTATCACAAACTACGTGGCCTGGACCATGTTTTCCCACGGCTCCTGCGGTACCGTGAGGCGAGGGAGGCAGCCATGGCAACCACGCGCCGAGGACGCGGCAGCGCCGCCGGCCAGCGGCAGCGGCAGCGCGCCATCCAGGAGTTCGTCAGCGAGGCCGGGAGCCGCACCGTCGAGGAGATCGCCCGCTTCGCGTCGGTGTCCACCATGACCGTCTACCGCGACCTCGGGGAGCTGGAGCGCCTGGGGTTGCTGCGACGGGTCAAGGGGGTGGTCACGGCCGCCGCCTCGAACCTGCAGGAGGCCTCGTCGCGCCACCGGGTGGGCCAGGACGTCGACGTCAAGCAGCGGCTCGGCGAGGCGGCCCTGGAGTTCGTCGAGACGGGGTCGGCGATCATGCTCGACGACTCGTCGACGGGTCTGCCTCTGGCCCGGCTGCTGTCGCGCCGCACGCCGCTGACGGTGATCACCAACTATCAGCCCGTCGCCCGCGAACTGGAGGAAAACCCCGGCATCCGGTTGTTGATGACCGGCGGCGAGTACCTGGCCTGGGCGGATGCCCTGTTCGGTCCCATGGCCGTGCGCGCCATCCGGCGGATGCGGGCCGACGCGGTGTTCATGTCGGCCTCGGCCATCACCGACGGCGCCGCCTACCACCCCACGGAGGAGGCCGCCGAGGTGAAACGCGCCATGCTGGCCTCGTCGTCACTGCGGGTGCTCTACGTCGACCACAGCAAGTTCGATCGCCGGGCCCTCCACCGGGTGGCCCCGCTGACCGACTACGACGTGCTCATCCTGGACCGGGACACCCCGGAGGACCGTCTGGCCGCCCTACCCGACGGGATCAGGGTGGTCCGGGTCTGATTCGCTCCAAACCCGGCGGCCGGGGACCGGGTCATCCCCTGAAACACCCGGTTTTGCAGCACTCAACTCCCCAAATCACACCTGGAGCGGTCCTAACCGGCTTGAGTGCTGCAAAACCGGGTTCAGCCGCCGACCACCACCGCGCGGAGGTGCCCTAAGCTGGCTCGGTGATCGAGTTGACGGCACTGACCTGGGGCGTGTTGATCACCGGGGCCTTGCTCGTCGGGATCGCGAAGACCGCGCTCCCCGGGCTCGCGACATTCGTCGCCGCGATGTTCGCCGCCGTGCTGCCAGCCCGCGAGTCGACGGCGGTGCTGCTGGTGCTGTTGATGACCGGCGACCTCGTCGCGATCTGGGTCTACCGCCGGGACGCCGATTTCAGGACCCTGCTGCGCCTGGCACCCCCGGTGATCGCCGGCCTGGTACTGGGGGCGACGTTCCTGGCCTGGGCCGACAACACCACCATGCGACGCACCATCGGCGTCATCCTGCTGGCGTTGACGGCCCTGACCCTGTGGAGCATGCGGCGCGGCCTCGACGACGCCGCGCAGGGTGTGCCGGCGCGGATCGGTTACGGCGCCCTCGGGGGTTTCACGACGATGGCCGCGAATGCCGGCGGCCCCGTCATGACGCTGTACTTCCTGGCGGCCCGTTTCGACATGATCCGTTTCCTCGGCACCCAGGCGTGGTTCTTCTTCCTCATCAACGTGGCGAAGTTGCCGTTCTCGCTCGGTCTCGGGTTGCTGGGCGGCGAGATGCTGGTGCCGCTGCTGGTCCTGGCGCCCGTCGTGCTGCTGGGCACCTGGCTGGGTCGCGTGATGATCCGCCGCATCGACGAGACGTGGTTCACTCGCGCCATCATCGCGCTGACCATCGTCTCGTCGCTGTACCTGCTGCACTGACTGCACCGAGCCGCGGATCACCCGCAACCCGCGCAACCAATCATCACAGCGACATATCGACCACCGCCCTGCCGGTGATCTGGCCGTCGTGGAGCTGCTGGTAGCCGGCGGCGACCTCGTCGAGCCCGTAGCGGCGGCTCACGATGTGCCGGTAGTCGATGACGCCGGCGGCGGCCATCCGCACCACCTCCGGCAGGTCGCGGCGGGTCCTGGCCCCGTAGGAACCGATGATCGACTGCGACCTGCGCACCGTGCGGTTGATCTCCACCTCCGCCTTCTGCACCCCAGCACCCAGCCCGATCGGCACCATCCGGCCGCCGTCGCGCAGCACGTCGAGGGCGGTGAGCCACGTCTGTGGCCGCCCCAGCACCTCGAAGGCCACGTCGACGCCCCGGCCGCCCGTCAACTCCATCACGGCCTCGCGGGCGTTCACCTTCGCCGAGTTCACCGTGTCGGTGGCGCCCAGTTCGACGGCGGCCACCAGTTTGTCGTCGGCGACGTCGATCGCGACGATCCGGCGGGCCCCGAACGCCTTGGCGATCTGGATCACGTTCGACCCGACGCCGCCGGTGGCGACCACGGCCACGGTTTCGCCGTAGCGCAGGTCGGCGCCGCGCCGCACCGCGCCGTAGGCGGTCATGGCCGCGCACCCCAGGATCGCCCCCGCGACCGGGTCGACGCCGCCGGGCAGCTTCGCGACGGAGGTCGAGGGGATGACGCAGTACTCGGCCAGCCCTCCCATCGAGTACATCCAGATGGGGTTGCCGTCGAGGTCGAACAGGCGGGTGGTGTCGTCGTAGAGGCGGCCCTTGAGCCGGTTGAGGGAGAAGAACGGCTCGCACAGGTCGTCGCGACCGGCGGCGCAGGACTCGCACTGCCCGCAGGGCATCAGGAAGCCCCCGGCCACCCGGTCGCCGACGGCCAGCCCGGAGTGTTCGTTGTGGGGCCCGATCTCCACCACCTCGCCCGCCACCTCGTGGCCCAGGACGCAGGGGGTGGGGAAGGCGATTGCCCCGCTGATGACGTGCAGGTCGGAATGGCACATTCCGCAGGCGGAGACCTTGACCAGCACCTCGCCGGTCCTGGGCCGCGGGGTGCGGATGGTTTCCACCTTCATGCCGTCGGCGACGTCTCGCAGGACGGCAGCTCTCATCGTCTCGGGGATGGTTGGGGTCATTGGGATCACAGCTCCTTCGCTACTTCCCGACTGGGGTTCGAAAGATGCTACGCCCGTCAACAAAAAACGTCTAGACAAATTGGGGATTTGTTCGCTCTGAACGCATGAGATGCACACCTGCCCACCCAACCGCGCCAAGAGTCCCGCCCACTCCACCCAAACCGAAACGCCAGCCTTGTGGGCGAACGCCTGCGCTGTAGCGCTGGCGGACGACGACAAGACTGGCGTTCCCGGAGGGAAGGCTGGCACTCGGTGACAAGACCAGCGACTCACGGGACGGCTGGCCGCCGCACGGACGCGCCGGCCCTCACGACCCCCAGGTGGTGCGGCCCGTCACCTCCGGGACGTCGTGCCAGCGGCCGTCGGCGGCCGATGCGACGGCGGCCTCGTCGATCTCGGCGGCCGCCCAGCCGTCGGCCACGGACGGGGCGAGCTGCTCGCCGGTCAGCACCGACTCGATGAACTGCGCCGCCTCGACGGTTTTCATGTCGTCGAAGCCCATGGAGGTGCCCGCCCCGGGCTGGAAGATGCTGAACGACGGGAAGTCGGGGCCGGCCATCACGCGCGTGTAGCCCTGGAACTCCTGGTCGCGGCCCGCGCAGACGAACAGGTCGTTGAGGTGCTCGAAGTTCCACCGAAGCGACCCATTGGTCCCGTAGACCTCGACGACGTACTCGGCGCGCGGCCCCACCGCCACCCGGCTGGCCTCCATGGTCGCGACGGCCCCGCCCTCGAGGCGCGCCAGCACCGCAACCCAGTCCTCGTTCTCGACGGGACCGAGCTCGTCGGAGACCTCCCAGCCGGAGTGCCCGATACCGGCCTTGGTGGGGATGGGGCGTTCGGGGATGAACTGCGCCGACGTCGCGGTCACGGACTCGATGCGCCCGGCGAGGTACTGCACCAGGTCGGCGCCGTGGCTGAGGAGGTCGCCGATGACCCCGGAGCCGCCCTTGTCGCGGCTGTGACGCCAGGTCAGCGGCCCCTCGGGCGAGCTGCCGTAGTCGGCGATCAGCCAGCACCGCACGTTGGTGACGCGCCCGATCCGGCCGTCGCGGATGAGCTGCCGGGCGCGTTCGATGGCGGGCGTGTGGCGGTAGTTGAAACCGACGGCGGTGATCAGCCCAGCCGCCTCTGCCGCCTCGGCGATCTGGCGCGACTGCGCCGCCGAGACCCCCATGGGTTTCTCGATCCAGAACGGTTTCCCGGCGGCGACGGCGGCCAGGGCGATCTCGTGGTGCAGGAAGTTCGGGGAGCAGATGCTCACCACGTCGACCTCGGGATCGGCCAGCAGCTCGCGGTAGTCGGCGTGGGCCCGCTCGAACCCGAGGGCCGCAACGGCCTCGTCGCGGGCCGCCGCCACGGGGTCGCAGGCGGCGACGAGACGCACCTCGGCCCCCAGCCCCTGATAGCGCTCCGCCAGGGCGCGGTAGCTGCGCGCGTGCAGCCTGCCCATCCATCCGAGGCTGATGACCCCCACACCGATCCGCTTGCTCATGTTGTTCTCCCGACATCCGGGGGCCGGCCCCTACGGCGACCCACATGTCCGAACATACCAAGGGCCTCCTGTTGCGGATCCTTTGCCAAACCCAAACCCCGGCCACGGCAGGAAGCCAACCGCCCCCGCTGGTTCCCGCGCCGACCGGGCGAGGACGGATGACCGCCACGTTGATGTATGCGTACGCCGACATCGCCGGTAGGGTGGGTGGCGTGACCTCCACCATCGACGACGCCGACGCCCTGGCCCGCATCGTGCGTGCCACCCGCACACGGCGCCGGCTCACCCAGGCCCAGCTCGCCGAGGCGGCCGGGGTGAGCAGGTTGTTCGTCATCGAGATCGAAAAGGGTCACCCCAGGGCGGAGATCGGCAAGGTGCTCACCCTGCTGGGCGCGCTGGGGCTGAGCACCCAGGTCATCACACCGCGAACCCGGTCCCTGGACGAGGCCGAGGTCGACGCGCTGCTCACCAGCCTGCTCGACCACGGATTGGAGCGGGTGGCGGCCGAACACCGGCCGGCCGTGACCGCGGCGCTGCGTCGGATGCTGAACAGCGACCAGCCGGGCGTGGTGGCCCAGCACCTCACCCGCGGCAGCCGCCCCGAACGGTTCGGACAGCACTGGGACCACAAGCCGACCCTGCTGCGCGCCTTCGCCCGCGGGGGCCGGGTGGCCGACGAACACGCCCGCGACCGCCTGCGCCACCTGGGATCCGCCACCAGCCTGACGCGCACTCAGGTCGCCCGCCGGCTTCGCGACATGATGGAGGTCCTCGGCCTGGATGCGGCGGCCCTGGCCGAGGAGGCAGAACGACTGCGCGTGACGGATCATGACGACCTGTTCGACCAGCCGGATACACGCGACCGGATCACACCCGCCAGCGTGAACCGGGTGCTGGAGGGCACGCCGCCCCCGCGGCCGGGACAGCTGGCCTTCATCCTCAGAGCCGCGCACATGGACGTGAGCCGGGTGCAAGGTGGTGAGGATGCCTGAGGTCCTCGAATGTTGGCTGCACGGCGATCACGTCGGACGCTTCGAAAGGCAGACCGGTCGCGCTGCCCGGTTGGTCTACGACGCCGACGCCACCCGCGTCGTCTCGCTGTCATTGCCGATCGGGTCGCGGCGACACACCGGCAACATCACCTTGAAGGACTGGAACGCTCTGGCCGTCGACTGCGACCTGGAGCCGGACCACGTGGTGAACATCGTCAGCGATGTCAACCAGCGCCTGTCCTCCCAGCTCGAACCGGCCTTCGGAGAGTTTGCCGCCCAGTACTCGAACCTGGACAAGGCCGTGAGGCAGATGCAGCGCTACATGGCGAGGAACATCTGAGCCGCGCCAACCCGGCGGACGGGGTGCCGTCGTCGAGGTCGTCGACCGGCCCCTCCTGCCGGGCGGCACTCAACCACTCGGCGGTGCAGGAGGGGCAGGCCATGACGTCACCTCATCGCCTCATCGCCTCAGGGCAGTCGAACAGGTCCACGCGCGCCGGGGCCGTCACCCGCAGGATGCGCGCCGGCAGGCCGTGCCAGTTCGCGTTACCGTCGTCGCTGCGGAAGAACCGCTTGTCGCGGTGCAGCGACGGCAGGGTTCCCTCCCCGGGCGAGCCGAGCACATCGACGGTGGCCGGCTTCCAGTCGTCGCCGGGCGTGACCTCGGCGCGGCGCAGCCACAGGCCGGCGCACCGGTCGGTCTCCTCCCGCCACGCCGCCCAGTCGTTCCCGCCCCAGGCCCAGACGTGGCCGGTCGGGATGACGTGTTCGGGTGGTTCGGGCGCGACATGCCAGCCGGTGTGATCGGCCCAGGCGTAGGCGGTGAACTCCCCTTCCGGGCGTGCCGTGAGGGGGCGCGCAAACCAGTCAGCCATTGTCGGTGTCCTTCCGCTTGAGGGAGCCGAAACCGCGGGTCGTGCCGCCGCCGATTCCGATGATCTGCTCGTCGAGGTCACGGGCGACGGCCTCGAGGAGGTCGCGTTCCTCGTCGGTGAGCGGCTGCAGCTCGTGGATGCGCAGGCTCAGGGTGGAGCCGGGCGGCAGGTACTGCACCGAGTACAGCGACCCGTGCGATGCCTCCGCCGTCATCTGCGAGTTCATCAGGCTGCCGCCGGAGATGCGGTCGATCGCGACCTGCGTCAGGCACGGCAGCCCCTTCGGTTCGGGGGTGGTGCCGTCGGGCAGCTGCACCGGCGACGACTCGAACCGCAGGATCCCACGCGTCCCGCCGTCGAGGGATTCCCCCTCCGTCCGCGCCGACCCGAACAGCCGCTCGTCGATCTCCTTCACCTCCCGGCCGGTGACCTTCAGGATGTGTGCGATGCGGTGCCGGAAGATGCCGCGCCACGAGTCGGCGGGCATCTCGGTCCTGGTGCGCAGCACGTTGTTCTTGTCCGGGTCCGCATCCTGCGGGGGTTTGCCGTCGCCGATGTGCAGCGGATCGACCGCCTCGAAGCGGTACTCGATCGAGGGCTTCGGCGACGGGGATTCGCCCTGCCGCGTCTCCCAACCGGTCAGTTCGGCATCGGGTGCGAGGCAGGCGCGTCGTTCCTGGAGCCACCAGGTCAGGTCGGCGGGATCGCGGCGGTCGATGGTGCGGTGATGGATGGCGTGGAGGGTGCCCCAGCCCTGGTTCGATGTCCGTCGCCGACCGACGACCGGCCGCCAGGTGGCCGCCAGGTCCAGGAAGGCGCCGAGCGTGGCGGTCTCGGCGTCGTCGCGGTCCCACAGCAGCCACCACTGCACCCGCGTGCCGCCGGGAATCACCTCGCGGGTGAACAGGTGGCCCCCTTTGGCGGCGCGCCGGTGGCCGTCGATGGCGACTCCCGTGACCTCTTCGGGCGCCTTCGCCTCGACGACGTTCGCGCCCAGGACCCGGAGCTGCGACGGCGACGTCTCCCCGCTCTTCTCGGCCCCCAGATAGCGGGAGGCCGCCTCGCCGAGGTGGTCGCGCAGCCCGCCGACGAGGGAGGTCGCCGGCAGGTACACCGACCCGTCGGGTCGGCGTTGGATGGGCGCCTGGACCGCGTCTTCGCCTGTGCTCCCGGAGCGCGTGAACGCGCCGATCGCCCAGGGGGTGTCGATGGTGAGGTCGAACCGCATCAAGGTCGCGTAGCGGGGCATCACTTCCTCCTCTTGTTCCTGCTCTTCTTTTTGCTGCCCGACCGCAACAACTCGGCCAGTTGCCTCAGCTGCCGTGGCTCCAGGGCCAGGATCTCCCGGAGCTTGTCGTGGAACTGGGGCGGGGCTTTGGCGAGCACCAGGTCGAAGTTGCGCCGGGTCTTCTCCTCAGACACCTCGCTGGTGTCCGAGAGGTTGATGCAGGCCACGCACAGCGTCCCCTTGACGTCGCTCCATCGTTTGTGTTTCCGCAGCTCGGTACTCTCTTGATTCCACCACTGTTCGGTGACCTCAAAAGGAGGCCGGTTGGTCGGCTCCCAGCCGGTGAGCGCAAGCTGGCCGTAGCCGTCGATGCGGCGCCAGCCGATCCCGCATCGACGCAGCTGCCGCCAGCCGTCGGCGGTGAGGCCGTCGACGACGAAACTGACCCCTGGCGCGAATGCCCAGTCCGGCACCTTCGGCAGGTTGCTGCGCCCGTGCCAGCCGGTCACCAGTTCGCTGCGCACCCACTCGGGGTGGGGGCACAGCGTCAGGTTGTCGCCGCTGACCCGCTGCAGCTCACGCTCGACGTCTTCGAGGTCCAGGCTCGGCGCACCCCACTCGTTGGTGATGATCGCGGGGCTGGTCAGGTGGATGGCAACGGGGCGGTCGTGCCACGTCAACGGCTTCTCCTCCAGCGGCGCGACGGTGGCGAGGGCGCGGCCCCGGTCCTGGGACCGGCCCTGACCGATCCGGACGGTGGCGTCGTGGAGCCAGGAGAGGTCGGCACTGGTCTCGATCTCGGCGATGTAGCGCGTGCCCTTTCCGATGTAGTCGCGGGAGTACAGCCGCCCTTCTTTGGCGGTCTCGTTTGCCTCCAGCTCGACACGGCCGCGCCGCACTGGGTCGGGCAGGTCCGTCCAGCCGGGCTTGGCCGTCAGCGGACCCTCGCAGCGCGGGCACACCCCGACGTCCGGGGCATCACCCGAGGCGACGGACAGCGCACGGTCGTAGACGACCTCCCCACATTCGGTCGTGGCGCGGTACTTGCAGGTGACCTCGGAGGTGGTCCGCAGTCCCGCTCCTTCGGGGACCGCCTGGGAGACGAGGAGGTCGTCGTCGAACAGAGCGGCGAAGTCGGCGGCGGAATCGAACCTGCGCCACCACAGCGCAGCCAGGGCGCCCCGCAGCGTGGCTCCGGGAATCACCCGCTGGGTGGTGGTGTGGAACAACGCCTCGTTGCCGATCCCGACGCTGAACGGCGTCTCGAAGCGCAGTGTCAGCTGGTATCTCACGACTCCTCCTTCACGGCCAGCAGAGTGCGACTGTCGTCGTCGGTCCAGGGCTCGGCGTCGCGGATCGTGACCCAGCCGAAACCGCGACGCCGGTTCAGCCCGACGCTCACGATGTCGCGGGCCGCGGCCCGCAGCACCAGGACGTGCAGCTTCGGGGAATCGCCCCGGCCGTCCCAGGCGATGGTGAACTCGCCCCTGGCGGCCCAGCACTGTTGGCCCGCAACGAGGGCGCGTTCCTCGGCGCGGCCGTTCTCGTCGACGCGCACCCGGTTCCACAGCGACGGCTCGACGCCGTGCTTCAGCGACCCGGTGCCGACGCGCTCCACGGCGACGTCGGAGAAGATCCAGTCACTGCCTTTGCGGGCCGTCCCGAACACTTCGCCCACGAGGGTTTTCGGCAGGCCGAGCCAGTGCAGCGCGTGGGCGCGCAGCAGCCCCTTGACCGCGGAGCTGGGGAACGGGGTTTCCTCGTCGATCGTGTGGTCCAGGCCGTCTAGGGCCTTGCCGGAGCTGATCACGAACGGTGTTAGGAACTCCACTTCGAATTTCAGGCTCATTCCTGACCCTCCTTGGTCTTCTCGACGACCGGCCACCAGCGGGCGCGGTCCAGGTCGGCGCGGATCTGGTCCTCGGAGCTCTGCCCCAGGTATTCGACGATGTCCCGCTTGGTGCGCGTGGCCCAGGCGACGGTGTCCCGTCCCGCATCGAGTTCCTGCTTCAGGGCACCGCGGGCGCTGGGGCCGAGGCCTCGCAGGACGTGGCCCCCGCGCAGTTCTCGGGAGGCCCGCTCGGTGTCGATGACGTTGCGCTCCAGCGCCTTGTGGTCGGCGGTGGTGTCGGCCCAGGCGATGTACGATTTCTCTCCCTTGCCCGTCTTCTTGGCGATCTTCTCCATCTCCTCGGCCAACTCCCGGGCCCCCGCGAACGGCGCCTTGTAGTGGGTGAAGACGATGCCCACGCCGAGGCTGGCCTGCTTCGCAGCATCCCTGACTTCCTCGAACTGCGGGGTGGTGCCACACGCGTCGTTGACGCGACTTCGGAACTCGGACTCGAATACCTCGGCGAGGGTTACCGCCCACAACCAGGCGAACCTGCCGGCGACGCTGGCCATCACGTCGTCGCCTCCGATGTAGTGCAGGACATCGGGACAGAATTTGGGGTTCACCATCTTGGCGATGACCTCATCGCGGGCCCGCTCGGCGGCCTTCCGGGTGGCGTCGTCGAGGGCCTTTGACAAGGCCTTGTGTGCCTGCGGATCCTTCAGCTGGGCGACCTTCTTGAAGAAGTCGCCCATGCGGTTGCCGTCGGCGAGGATCAACGCCAGGTGGTTGTCGGCGTCGCGGCGACCCATCGCGCGGACGGGGTGGGCGTCTTCTCCCGGCTCTTCGAGCTTCGTGAGGTGCTCGAACATCTCCGGCTCCACAACGCCGTCCTCGCGCGGCTTCAGGTCGCGCTTCCACTCCTTGAAAGCCTCCCGCCGCACGACGCAGTCGGCGCCGTAGCTGTCCTTGCCTTCGGGAACGGCCACCAAGACCTCGGCGGACTCCTCGTGGCAGCCGTCGCACTCGGTGAGCATCGGCAGCCGGCGCGCCGACGGCACCCGGTGCCGCACCCGCGTACAGCGCTGCCCACCGCCCGTGGCCTGGTAGGCCTCGACGTAACTGTCGGCCTCGTGCACCCAGGCGTTCCACTCCAGCCCGGGCAGGCCCTCGGCGACCACCATCAGGGCCGCATCGACGACGTCATCGTCGACCGATTCGTCGGATTCCAGGACGACGACACCGGCGATGTCGGGCACCTCGTCACTCAGGCGAAGCTCTTCGGGGAGTCTGCCGCTGAGATAATCGCGGGAGGTGCGGGTGGTGAGGGCCTGGGAAGCGCCCTTGGTCAGGGCCAGGCGCGGGGTACGGGCGATCCATTGCTGGATTCGTTTCGCCCCGATCACGACGTAGGTTGTCACTTCGCGCTCCAATCGCTCTGGTCGTCGGCGGTGATCTCCGGCATCGGTCTCCAGGCTCCGGGTTTCCAGCTCACCTTCCGATTCTTGGATTGGGCCGGGCCGCCGAAGTCCTTGAAGAACTTGAAGGACTCGTCGAACTCCTTGAAACCGAACTGCCTCCATGGCTGGGTGGTCGGGTAGGTGACCTTCCACCAGTTCTCGCCCAGCCCGTCGAGACGGAGCACCTTCCGGGCGCCCTCGTGTACGGCGTCGAGGTCGCCGCAGCGGGTCCTCACCTCCGCGGGATCGATGACGAACTTCTCCAGCGGGATCTCCGCTTTGTCGCCGTAACGGGCGGCAACCGTCGTGATCCTCGCGGAGGTGATCTCGGCGGTCACCGACCCCAGGCCGAGCGGCTTGCCGCGCCCGAGGTGCAGGGCGAACTCGCCGTCGCCGAGGAGGCGTCCGGGCTGGAGCGCCGCGAGCAGCGATGCGACGCCGAACTGATCCAGGCCGTCGAATGTGATCGTCTGCCGGAACGTGCCGCCCGTGACCAGCTGGGCTTTGGTGCACATTTCGGCGCCGTGGTGCTCGCGCTTCAGGTGCCGGCCGGGGACATCCCCGACGCCCTGGGTGTGTTTCAGGTGATCGAGCTGGCGTTCCGGGTTGGAGTGCCAGTAGAACTTGCGGCCCCGCAGCTGGCGCTTCGGCGTGCCGTCGCTGTCCCAGCGGCTCCAGCGCTCATCGCGCGAGGCCGGGGCGGCCTCCGGCGACTTGGGTTCGAGGTAGGTCAGGCCTGCACCCAGGTGCGGCTGCCCGAGCGGGGCCAAGGTCACTTCACGCCCTTGAAGATCGACGCCGACCGCCGACCCGAAACGGACGTGCGCGGCGTAGGAGCGCTGGTCGCCTTCGCGGCGGCGCTCATCGGTGTCGGCCTTGTCGTTGAGGGTGTCGGCCGACCCGAATACCGAACACGACGGGCACAGTCGCAGATTCTCGTCGTCGCACGGCCGGGCCTCCTGCGGGATGCGGTCTCCCAGGCACTCCTTGGACCGCTCGCGCCAGAACTGGCTCAGCTTGATGGCGATGACCTCGCCGTCGCGCACTTTCACCCAGATGACGCTGCCGGGCTCGAGGGCGTGCTTGTTGCCGCGTGCCTGCCCAAGCTTCGTCTTCCCGCGGAACACGTCGATCCACCGCTCACCGTCGGGGCGGGCCTCCATCATCGCCCAGCTGAAGTCGCGTTTGGCCTGCGACGAGATGGTCGCGCGCTCCCGGGTCAGCTTTCCCAGCGACCAGTACCACTTGGTGCGCACCTTCTTTCCCTTGACCATGGCCGTCTCGTGACGCGCACCTTCCTTGGTGATCAGCACGACATAGCAGCCGGCCAGGTCCTCGTACCCGCTCTCGTCGGCGGGACGGTCACGGACCTGGAACCGCTCCGCCACCCGCCGCTCCGGCTTGTCCTTCCAATCGTTCTTGGAGTTGACGGCGATGACGTCACCGGTTCGAGCTTTTCCTCCAAGACGTTGGCGCAGCGTCTCCGAGTCGACCGACGACCGCTTCTTCTCCTCCTCGCACAGCAGGACCTCGTCGTCATCGAGGACGACGGCCATCCGCCAGTCTTTGAGAGCGTCCATGTTGGGCAGCTGCCGGTAGGTGGGGCGGTAGCCGAGGTCGACCTGACGCAGACAGCCGCCGAACAGCATCTCGTGGGTGCTGCGGACCGCACCCTTGATGGAGCTGCCGGGGATGCGGACGTCGCCACCGATGCTGCCCCACTCCTCCGTCGGGATGGCGATCGGCGATTGGATGTGCCACGTGACCTCCAGCGCGCCGACGTAGCGTTCCCGCGCCTCGTCGGGGCCGGGGTCGTGTCCGGGTGGCTGTCTGCGCACCACCTTCTGGGGTAACGGCATGAACGTGTAGGGGTTGACGAAATCAGTCACGCGTTTCTCCTTCCACACGTGTTGTTTTGCTGGGTCGAGCGACCTTGTCGAAGACCTCGATAATGGGGCCGTGCGGCATGCCCGCGGCCACACGCAGCACCTTCTGGTAGCGCTGCCTGGCCACGAGCGGATTCTGGGTCAGCTCGTAGAGCACACAGTTGAGGGTGTTGGTTCGCCTCGCGACCAGCGGCGCCAGCGACACCGCTGCCGACCATGCAATGTGCAGTTCCCTGCCTGCACCGCGTTTGCGCAGCTCGTTCGCGATCTCCTTGGCCAGGCGGGCGCCCTCGTTGGACGGGTAGAAGTGGTCGCCGCTGCCCTCGATGACGATCTCGAAACTTTCGTCGCAGGTGGCCTTGAGTTCGTCGAAGGGCTGTTGGTTCTGGCCGTTCTGGTTGCGGATCAGGACGGCGACGCGGTGCAAGCGGTCGGCTTCCTGGAGTGAAGGATCCTGGGGTGTGTGCTCGGCGAACGACCCCGCGACCGCGTGGAACGTCTTCTGGTCGTCGCTGCGGCTGGCGTCGGTCCACTCGTTGCCCTGCAGGTCGATGACGCGCAGGCCGCCCTGTCGGGTGATCGGCAGGGCGGTGCCGAGCGCCCAGCCGAGGCTGAAGTGACCGCCACCGGTCAGCGTCACACCACTCACGCCGTGCGCATAGAGGGCGTCGACCATGATCGGCAGTGTCTCCTTCAGGTGCCGGTAGTCCTCGGCGGCGGGGATGCCGGTCGTCGGGTCCTGGCGCAGCCGGATGGCGAGGTCGTGCTCGCGACCGAGACGGGTGGTGCCGGAACGGCGCGTGTAGGCATCGGGGATCGGGCGGGTCTGTGTCTGGATGGTGACCTCGCCGTCGCCGATCCCCTGGTCGCCGAACAACCACCCGAGGGCACTGGAGATCGCCGCGACGACACCCGTGGGCAGGCCGATCGGCAGGTACCGCTCCGCCGGTCTCATGAGATGCCCGAGCCTGCAGTGGAGGAGGTCCCGGTACAGCTGACGGCACTCACCGAGACCGTACTGCTTCAGCTTCTCCAGCGGCTGGCCGTTGGTGTTCAGCAGCCGGTCGGGAGCCGACAAGTCGATGGGCTTCTTCGATCGCCCGCACCCGCCGAGCGGGTGATCGGCAGGAGCATCGTCGGGTGAGGGTTGCCCGGCATCCACGTCGTCTCCTTGCGACCGGCCGTCGTTGGAAGCCGTCTCGTCCTGTTTGGGGATGGTGTTGAGGACGAGAAGACTGAAGTCGTGGGGTTCCTGCTCGAGTTTGAGCAGTTCCGGAAGCTCCTCAGCAGGGACGAACTGGCTGTCCCGGATCTCGGGCGTGACGATGAGAACGGCGGCCGCGATACCTTCTTCGAAGGCCTCGTGGACGCGGCGGGCGGTCTCGCCAGGAGGCAGATCAACGAGGTCACGCCAGGGCACGAGACCGCCGGCACGCAGGAAACGGTCCAAAAACTTGGCGTGCTCGGCACCGTCGCTCTGCCGGTACGAGATGAAAACCGGCCCGGTCGGGTCGTAGCGATTCCCGTGGTCGGTGCCGCATCTGTCTCCCATGATTCCTCCAAACCCGGCCAAGACTCCGAAAGGCCGTCGTGAAGTACTGACGGACAGCCGACGACCACATCGTCCCGCTCCCGCGGTCGCGCCCCTTCCCGCGCTCGATTACCGCACCCCGAATGAACTCCACCAGGAATGGAAACAACTGATGCGGTAACCCACACCACATGCCAGGTTTTCGTCACTGTCCACAAAACGTGTAGCACTCCACTACGTGAGGTAAGGCCCTCGTTTCCCGGGAACTTGACAGTGAGGTACTACGTGAGGAAACTGCGTGAGTGGTTGCCCTCCCCCCCCGACGGACCCGCGCCGAGCAGAAGCAGCAGACCAGAGACGCTTTGATCGCAGCCGCTCTGGTCGCGTTCAGTCGTGACGGCTACAACCGCGCCAGCCTCGACTCCGTGGCTGGTCAGGCGGGCTTCTCCAAGGGAGCCGTATACTCCAACTTCGGCAGCAAGGCCGAGTTGTTCCTCGCGGTCATGGACTACAACCTGGGCGCGCTGCGCGGCGAGGACTGGGACCCGTTCGAGTCTGCCGTCCGGGCCACCGGCGCGCAGATCGACGAGTCCATCTCCATGGACCCCGCCGAGTTGGTCCGTGGTTTCGGTCTGGCAACCCTCGAGTTCATCACGACTGCCGCCCGTGACCCCTCCCTGACCAGCGCCCTCGGCGAGCGAATGCGCGCCCACCTGGACGCCTACGGCCGCCTCGCCGACCGACGCCGCAGCGAGGGCGAGACCCTCACCTCCCGCCAGATCGGCTACCTCATGGCCGCTCTCGATCAGGGGGCCACGCTCCTGTTCCTGAGTGGCGTCTCCGACGTGGACGGCCCGCTGCTGCGAGACGGCCTCCGCCGGCTGCTCCTCGACACGAGCGGGCCGGCCCCCGATGGTGCTCACTCCACTCCGCTGGCCGACGTGGACCGGATCATGAACCTGCTCGACGAGCCGCCGCACGACTGAGCGGGGCAGGTCGATCCGTCGGCGGATGCGTCGTTCCTCGAGCATCACCGCGGCCGCGCTCAAACCGGTCTACCAGGCCTCAGACGCGGGCGCGGCCAGGGCTGCCCTTGACGAGTTCGCCACCACTGAACTGGGGAAGAGGAACCCCAACACCGTGCGCGTGTTCGAGGATGCATGGTCCCGGTTCCAGCCCGTGACCTCGACCACCTGGTCCAGGATCTGGGTCTTGCCCTTCTTCGGTGCCTCGGCATAGGCCCGGGCGTACTTCTCAGTGATCTCGATCCTGGCTGCCATCGACAGACTCTCTTCAACCTCCACACCCCATCGTGGCCCCATCCCACCGTTTCCCGGGGGAAACTACGTGAGTGTCGTCGGTCCCTTGACATACCGGCGGTATGTGGCATACCGTCGGAATCACGATACCGACGGTATGGATCCTGAAGGGCCGTTGGTCGGGTCACTATGCAGGGAGTCATCATGAGCGATGTAGTGCTAGAGGTCGACAGCTTGACGCGGCGTTTCGGCGATGTCGTGGCCAACGACCGGGTCGACCTCCGGGTTCGTGCCGGCGAGGTCGTCGGGCTGCTGGGCCATAACGGCGCAGGCAAGACGACCCTCGTCTCGCAGGTAGTCGGCCTTCTTCGCCCGGACAGCGGAAGCATCCGGGTCGCCGGAGTGGACGCCGTGGCACACCCGGCCACGGTGCGACGCTGTGTCGCCCTCCAGGCGCAGGCCCAAGCGCCTCTCGACGGTCTCACGCCGAAGTCGGCCATCGAGATCGCCGGTGAGCTTCGAGGCATGTCCCGCGCGGATGCCCGCGCCGCGGCCGAGCGCCTCGCGGACGAACTCGACATCCGTGAGTGGTTCAAGCGCCGAGCGCTGCCCGAGGGCGGCGGTCTCTCCGGTGGTGTGCGTCGACTCACCGCGTTCGCCATGGCGGCCGTCAGCGAGGTCCCCCTCGTCATCCTCGACGAGCCGACCAACGATGTCGACGCATCGCGCCGTCGCCGCCTGTGGGACATGGTCCGCCGCCTCGGTGACGAGGGGGCCGGCGTCCTGCTCGTCACCCACAACGTCGTCGAGGCGGAGCGCGTCGTCGACGAACTCGTCATCCTCGAGCGTGGCCGTGTCGTGGCCGCCGGGTCGCCGACGTCGCTGCGCGCCAGCATCGACGCCGATCTGCGCCTCGAGGTCTCACTCAACCCCGACGGCATCGACCCCACCGAGGATTCCACCCCCTTCACCGTGAGCCGTCGCGTCCGCATCGGGCGGCGCGTGATGCTCAACGTCTCCGCCGACGACGCAGCACGGGCTGTGTCCTGGGCCAACGAGCTGCGTTCGCGCGACTACATCGAGGGCTACGCCCTCACCCCCGTGACGCTGGAAGACGCCTACCTCACGGTGACTGCCACCGCTTCGAACCAGGAGTTCGCGAATGTCTGAGCTGACGACCCAGCCGACCAGCCGGGTAGTCCGACCGGTCCCCGAGCCGGTCGGCCACTGGACCATCAACGACGTCCTCTTCCGCTGGAACCTCGCCCAGAACGGGGCGATGCTTCCGCTGTTCACCCTGGTGCAGGCCCTGGTCGCCGGCGCCGTCATCGTCGGGTTCGGGTTCCTGATCCCGAGCATCGACGTGCCCACGGCCCAGTTCCTCTCCGCGGGCGCACCCACGGTCATGATCATGGTCATCGGCCTGGTCCTGTGTCCCCAGGGCGTCGCGCACGCACGCACCAGCGGCCAGTTCACCTACCTGCGTTCACTGCCGGTGCCCCGGCTGCTGCTGTTCATCTCCGACCTGGTCGTCTGGGCCCTGATCGCGGCGCCGGCCATCCCGGTCACCGTCCTGGTGGCACACCTGCGCTACGGGTTCGACTACAGCTTCGCCTGGTTGCCGCTGATCGGCGGATGGCTCCTGGTCACGGTCATGGCAACCTCGGTCGGCTACGCGCTCGCAGTGCTCCTGTCACCGCAGCTGGCCCAGCTCATCAGCCAGGTGCTGGTCTTCTTCGTCATGCTGTTCTCGCCGGTCACCTTCCCGGCCTCGCAGCTTCCGGGTTGGTTCCAGGCGCTGCACGACGTGCTGCCCTTCCGGCCGGCCGGCGACCTCATCCGGGCAGGGCTGTTGTCGGACACCTACCCGGTTGACATGCAGGACGTCCTCGTCCTCAGCGCATGGACAGCCTTCGGCGTGATCTTCAGCATCCGCGCCCTGGTGAGCCGCGACTGAGTCCCGGCACGCCTGTCCTCCGGAGTCGCACTTCTCGGTCATGATCACCCACCACTGCCGTTCTCAGGAACACCCGCACCTGCTCGCTGTCAGTGATCTCCATGTCGCACATCAGGGGAACGCGGACATCGTGAGCAGGCTGCGGCCGGCACACCCCGGCGACTGGCTCCTCGTCGCGGGTGACGTGGCCGAGGAGAGCCGGGTCGTCTTGGACGTGTTGGCGGAGCTTCGACAGCGTTTCGCCCGTGTGATCTGGGTGCCGGGGAATCACGAACTCTGGACCCACCCGCTCGATCGTGACGATCGGAGGGGACTGGAGCGATACAAACACCTGGTCCGGCACCGGGACGTCCTCACTCCGGAGGTCCCCTACCCGACATGGCAGGGAACCGAACAGCAGTTCGTGGTGGTGCCCTGCCTGTTGTTGTACGACTTCACGTTTCGCGGCGGGGCAGCCAGCGCGGAGGACGCGCTGGCCCTCGCCCGGGAGGTGGGGCACGTCTTCGTGGACGACTACCTGCTGCATCGGGACCCGTATCCGTCGGTGGCCGACTGGAGTCGGGAGCGGGTGCGTCTCACCGAGGAGAGACTGAGCCGGTTGCCCGCGGACCGGCCGATCACCCTGCCCAACCACTACCCGGTATTGCAACGGCACGCGCGCGTTATTGGGGTCCGAACACCTACCCCTCTGGTGCGGGACCGAGGCGACCGAGCCATGGCTCGTCCGGTTCCCGATCAAGGCCGTCGTGTACAGCCATCTGCACATACCGACCTCCGCACGCGAAGGCGACGTCGCCTTCGAGAGCGATCCGGACCACGAACCGTTGATCGCCACCACGGCCGATATCGGAGCACGGATCGCCGGAATCAAGGCCAGGCCCACGGCCTCGGCCTTCGCCGGCGACTGGCCCCTGCGGTTCTCACTGGCCGGCGTCCAGGCCAAGTTCGCCTTGGCCCGCATCGGCGGCAGCTGGTACCAGCCCGACGCGCAAACCCCGTCCACCGGAGAGTTTGCCGCCTGGTACTCGAACCTGGGCAAGGCCGTGAGGCAGATGCAGCGCTACATGACAAGGAACACCGACGAGGCGTGCCTTGACACGGTCCGGCCCGAAACACCCCTGACCGGACGTCACGACCACCGGTTCGAGGACGGAAGCGACGCGGGGCCTGAGACGGAGAAGTGACCCCAAATGTAGCGGGTCCCCGAAGCTTGTTCACAAAACGACGAGGAGTCAGCCGCTCCATCACCTACTTGATGTTCCGCCAAACCTCCGTAAGTAGATGAAAAATCTGCTTTCTTTTCCTCACCAGCACGGCAGTCACCCCTACTCCTACAGCTTTTGGCGCGAGTTCACCACCTGCTTTCTTCCACTGCTCAAGATCACGGACCGCCTCTGACCAGCGAAGCTCCTGCAGGGGCTCCCGAACCGCTTCAATACCGAGTGGCCTGTGGAGGTCATCGACATCGGAACCGATTCGGTTGACCGATTCCACTACGGCTCGGGCCTTCCGTGCGTGCAGCAGGACATTCTCCCGGGCGACACCACCCACCTCATCGAGGCGGCTCATCAGCCGACCGGTCTTCCCGACGATGTCCTCACACCTCTCCCGCAAGGCTTTTTCCAAGCCGAGTCGGTGACCATCCAATTTCGAGGGGGCGGTATGGAGAACATGTTCCAGTTCCAAGATCGCATATTCGTTCTGGAGCTGGAAACATCGGGCGAGGACGGCCAACCAGACCCCGACTTCAGATTCGATGTTACGAATCAGCTCCTCCAAGTCGGGAACATTGATTTTACCATCGAGCTTCCCTGCGAGCACTTCGAGGGCGCGGAGGGCATTCGCTTGGACCTCGGCAATCGTACCTGCTTCGGTTTTGACTTTGTCCCAGTTTGTCTCACAGTCTCCTCCATGCTCTCGGATCGTCGTGGCCTCCCCGATGAGCGAATCTGCTCGGTCCATCTTGGCGAGGATCTCGTCCCGCTGTCGGCGACGTACATCATCAAGCTTTCCGTCAATGGTTTCGAGAAGTCGCCTTAGTTCTTTAGCTTCCTGTTGTCGCGCCAGCTGAGCCATGATTCCAGCGACACCGGAAAGAAAAGCAGGGTTCGCGAGAAGCGACATCGGGCCATTTTCGATCTGAATCCATTTGTTTATCGACCCCGGATTGCCGATCATCGCATGACTGACACCCTTGATCTTGGTCGGCATGAGACCGAACTCCTTGACCCGCTCCGCCGACTCTTTCGTCAATCTTACATATCTACCGGAACAGGCAGAGATCTCCGCCAGTGCTTCCGCAACCATTGACCCGGTTTCCAGCACGGACTTAAGACTTTCCCCACAAATACTTTGCGGGTTCGGCAAAAAATCATGCGATTCAAGGAAGCGCTCCACGGCGGCTGGTTCGCCGAGAATCGCAAGCCCTTCACCGTCGTGGATCAAGTCAATCTCACCTGTCATCAGTCACCTCTCTGAAACCAGTCCATCCCCGGGAATGCTCATGGAGATCGCGCACTCAATGCAGGACGGGCGCATTTGCTTCAGTTTAACTTGTCACGACCCCAACCTTGGGACGCGTCTTCAATCCTCGACCCGGCCACAGGCACAGGAAAGAAAGAAGACCGGGGTCGCGCCGCACGCGCCCGCAGACCGAGCCTCGGTCGCCCGGGCTGCTCGTCACACGCGGAGACCAGCGAGTGGTCGACGGACCGGCCACACCCCCACTACCCCGCCACGCCGCGTTGAGAATCACTTCCATCACAAAAATTAGCACCCTCGGGCAATTGACAGGACATATGGCCGAACCTAGGCTGGATCGTGCCCAACGACGCGCCAGAAAGGACCTCCATGGCCGACAAGTCCCGCAACCCCGAGCCTCGATACAACAAGCTGACCATCGGTGTCTGTCCCGACCAGTGGGGCGTCTGGTTCCCCGAGGACCCGGCGCAGATCCCGTGGGAGAAAGCCCTCGACGAGATGGCCGAGGCCGGTTTCTCCGTGATGGAGACCGGTCCCTTCGGTTACTTCCCCACCGACCCCAAACGCCTGGCCGAGGAAATGGACAAGCGAGGTTTCCGCGTCGTCGCCGGCACCGGCTGGGGCATCCTCCACAAGGCCGAGGCCTGGGCCGACACGGAGCGCACCTTCCGCGCCATCGGTGAGACCCACGCCGCCGTCGGCGCCGAGTACGTGGTACACCTGCCACCGATGTTCCGCGACGAGCACACCGGCGAGTTCACCGACGTGCGTCACCTCGACGGCGAGGCCTGGGAGCTGTACATCAACAACGCCAACCGGCTCGGCCGCATGATGAAGGAGGACTACGGCCTCACGATGGTCCTCCACCCGCACGGCGACTCCCACATCGAGACCCGCGAGGACATCGACCGCATCTTCCAGGCCACCGACCCCGAGTACGTCGGGTTCTGCCTGGACACCGGCCACATCGTCTACGGCATGGCCGACAACACCGCCCTGATCCGCGACTACCCGGAGCGCATCTCCTACGTCCACATCAAGGCCATGGACCCGAAGCTCGTCAAGCAGGCCCACGACGAGGACTGGCCGTTCGTGAAGGCCGTCAAGGCGGGCTGCTCCGTGCCGCCGCCGGAGGGCGAACCCGACATGCCGAGCCTTGTCGAGGCCCTCGCCGACCTCGACAAGGAGCTCTACGTCATCTGCGAGCAGGACATGTACGGCTGTGACCCGTCCTACCCGCTGCCCAACGCCATCAAGGTCCGCGAATACCTGGCCTCCATCGGCCTCGGAGTGAAGTGAGCGACACCATGACCCTGCGAATCGGAATGATCGGCCCCGGCGGCATGGGGCAGGCGCACATCGAACGCATCCACAGCGTCATCGCGGGCGGCCGGGTGGTGGCCGTCACCGACCTCAACGCCGAGAACGCCCGGAAAGTCGCCGACCGGATCGGCGCGACGACCTTCCCGAGCTCCGCGGAGCTCATCGCCTCGAACGACGTCGACGCCGTCATGATATGCAGCTTCGGGCCCGCCCACGAACCCGACGTGATCGCGGCCGTCGAGGCTGGCAAGTACGTCTTCTGCGAGAAACCCCTCGCCCCCACTGCCGACGCCTGTGCGCGCATCATGGAGGCCGAACAGAAGGCGGGCAAGAAGCTCGTCACCGTCGGTTTCATGCGTCGCTTCGATGCCTCCTACCGGGAGATGAAGGCCATCCTCGACGCCGGCGAGATCGGTGAGGCCCTCATGGTCCACAACGCGCACCGCAATCCGACGGTGCCGGAGATTTACACCTGGGACATGGCGATCAACGACACCGCCATCCACGAGATCGACACCATGCGTTGGCTGCTCGGCGAGGAGTTCGTCTCGGCCCGCGTCGACAAGCCGAAGAAGACCAAGAACCGTTTCCCGCACCTGCAGGACCCGCTGGTGCTGATTCTCACCACCACCTCCGGGGTGCGCGTCGACGACGAGATCTTCGTCAACTGCCAGTACGGCTACGACATCCAGTGCGAGCTGGTCGGCGAGAACGGTGCGGTGCGGCTCAGCGACCAGGAATTGGTGCAGCGCGCCGACCTGCAGGGGCGGCGCAACCGGCTGACCATGGACCACAACCAGCGCTTCGGCCAGGCCTTCGTGCGTGAGGTGCAGGAGTGGATCACCGCCGTCTCGCAGGACCGTCACACCGGCTCCACCGCGTGGGACGGCTACGCGGCCGCCTGTGTCTGCGACGCCGGCGTCAAGGCCCTTGAGGCCGACGGCGAGGTGGCGGTCGAGATGATGCCCAAGCCCGCGTTCTACGCCTGAGGAGGAACCCCCATGGTGAAAATCCTGCTGGACCCGTCGATGTACCACCCCCACCTCAGCGTCGCCGAGGAATGCTTCAAGGCCGCCGATCTCGGCTACGAGTACATCGAGCTGTCGCCGCGTGCCGACTTCCACGAGTGGCACCACTATCCCAAGGTCGATGACGCGGAGGTCGCGAAGGTCAAGAAGGCCATGTCCGCCTCCGGCGTGAAGATCTGGACCTTCAACCCGGTGTTCAACTGGTCCTCGCCCGACGAACAGGAACGCCAGGCGCAGGTGCGCAACTTCCGTCGTCTCCTGGAGATCGCGGAGGAGTTGGAGGTGCCGCTGATCGCCACCGAGTTCTCGGGCGACCCGAACGAGCCCCTCAAGTCTGAGCACCAGTTCTACACGTCCATCGAGGAGTTGATCCCGGACTTCGAGAAACGCGGCATCGAGTGCACCATCGAGGCCCACCCCTACGACTTCGTCGAGACCAACGAGCGTGCCGTGCAGATCGTGCGCGGGGTGAACAAGCCGTGGCTGAACTACGAGTTCTGCCTGCCGCACATGTTCCACCTGTCCGGGGGCCGGGGGGATCCGCGTGCGATGATGGAATACGCCGGCCCGAGGCTGCGGCACGTGCACGTCGCGGACGTGTGGAACCATCTCGCGAACGTCGGGAACCGCTACATCATCAACCCGCCCGGGGTGGACGCCCGCATCCACCAGCACAACGAGATCGGCAACGGCGAGGTGCCGTGGGACGAGGTCTTCGGGTATCTCCGGGAGATCGACTACGACGGCCCGCTGTCGGTGTGCGTCTTCGGGTGGGAGGAGGACGCCGACGCCATCCACGTGCGGATGCGTGAGCGCTTGGAGAAAGAGTTCGCGAAGTAGTCCCCGATTCTCCCCGAAGCTGGTTGAGCCGGGCGCGAGGAACGAGCGACCCGAGTCGAAGCCACCCCGGACACGGTCACCTTGGTTTCGACACGGCCTGCTCAACCAGCTTCAGGGTGGGGTTGACTCAATCGAGCAGAGCGAACACCTTCTCCGCGACCTTTTCGGCGATGCTCTCCCGCGACTCGCGGGCGCCCAGCACCAGGTAGCGTTCCGGGTCCTCACCGGCCAGCCGGAGGAAATGTTCGCGGGCGCGACGGTGGAACTCAAGGCCCGCGGCCTCCAGGCGGTCCTGTTGCCGGATGTTCGCGACCGCCTCGGCGGGGTCGATGTCGAGCAGCACGGTCAGGTCGGGCCGCAGCCCGCCCGTCGCCCAGCGTGCCACCTGCTCCACCTCGGTGAGGTCGAGCACCCGACCTGCTCCCTGGTATGCGATCATCGAATCGACGTAGCGGTCGCACACCACCACATCGCCCCGGGCCAGGGCGGGGAGGATCACCTCCTCGACGTGCTGGGCCTTGTCGGCTGCGTAGACCAGCGCCTCGGTGCGGGCGGTCAACTCCGGGTGGCCGGGGTCCAGCAGCAGTTTGCGCAGTTTCGCTCCGATCGGGGTGCCGCCCGGTTGCCGCGTCAGGACGGGTTCGATGCGACGGTTCTGGAGCCGGGTGACGAGTTCCACCACCTGGGTGGACTTGCCCACCCCGTCGCCGCCCTCGAAGGCGACGAACAAACCGGGGGTGGTGTCGGGAATGGTCATCTGCGCACCTTAGCCAGTAGTTTGCGGATCTTGACGACCCGCTCGGGCCAGTCGGCGACGAAACCGGCGCGGGCCGCGGTCAGCTTCTGGTGGCATCGTTCCGTTTCCCGGCCACGCTCGAAGGCTTCCGCCGGGGTGAGATCCTCCAAGTCCGGGGGCTCGATGTCCGCGGCGCAGTCCCGCAGGTCGCGGGTGACCTGCGTGATGGTCTTCAGCAGTTTGGTTCCCGGTTTGCCGTGCAGCTGCACCGCCACCAGTCCACAGGCGTGCACCTGCTCGGCCGCCGCCAGCGCGGCCCGCCAGTCGGTGCCGGAGGAGTCGGCGGTCAGCGACCGGCAGCGATCGGCCAGGATGTATGCCCCCTGCTGGGCGCGTTTCAGCAGCAGCTTCGCAGCGGGTTCGGCGGAGACGTCGCCGAGCCGCGGCGCCCGCACCGCAGCCACCAGCGACTCCGTCACGTCGAGAGCCGCCTGCCGGGGCGTGGCGGCCTTCTCAACGGCGGATTCCATGGCCTGCCGCCACTCGGGGTCGAGCACGTTCGCCAACCCCCGCACGTGCCCCCGGAACTCCTGGATGGCTTCCGTGACGGCTTCCTCGTCGCGGTACTGCGCCCGGACGAGATCCTGCAGATCGGCGGCGAACAGTCTCGTCACGAACGCCTCCATGGTTGCCTCACGGTTCAGCGGGCCGGGGTTTGGGAAGTCGGTGCCGCCGGTGGCGGGCGGGCCGAGGCGCTGCTGGAGGCTCGGGAACTCGTCGACGGCGGTCGCGGAGACCGCGTCCAGCGCGGCCAGCACGTGCTCCAGCTGGTGTCTGCCGAGCAGTTCGGTGGGGGTGAGGGTGGCTTCCCGGTAGCGGGCCGTCGCCATGCCTCCGCGGCGCACCGTGACCCGTTCGTCGCGGATGCTTCCCAGGGGACCGTCGGGTCCCCGCAGGAGGTACTCGACCCGCTGGCATTCCAGCGCGGCCACCGGCCCGAGCACAGCGCGGCGCACCAGCGGCCGGGTGAGGTCGGCGAACTCCTGGGGCAGCTCGGCGGTGGCGTTGATGGGCACGATCCGTTCGGCGGGCAGGTGGGGCACCCATCCGGACGCGGCCAGGTACCAGTCCCCCACCCCACCGAGCACCCGGTGTGCCAGCACCACTCCGGCGCGCAGCAACCGGTCGTCGGGGGTGTCCAGGATGGTCACGTCGATGCTGTGGCTGGCCGCGCGGCGCTCCATCAACCCGGTGATCCCGATGGCGTCCGACAGCAGGGACGGGGCATCAGCCTGGAAGGGAAGGTCGAAACGCATCACCGCCGGTCGCTCGAAACCCATGGCACCTACCTTCCCACAAGGCCCGGGAAAACCCGAGCGACGCTCAAGAGGACGAACTGGTTGGACCAGAACCCTTCCCCAAGCAGGTTTATCCGGGCCACGAGCACACGTCCGCAGACATCCTCACCATGGTTTCGACACGACCGGCTCGCTGCCGCTCGTGAGGATCGGCTCAACCAGCTTCAGGGAAGGCAAAGCAGGTTGATCCGGCCCGTGAGCCCTTGGGCGAGCTGTCAGACCCCGGTTTTGTGGAGGCTGGTTTACCTGGTTCCGGTGGTTACCAGGTAGGGGTGGTTGTCGTGCTGGGGGTCGGTATCTGGTGGTGTTGTACCAGTTCACCCACTCGGCGGAGGCGACGGCGATGTGGGATAGTTGAGCGATCTTCAGCCGGTTCACGCAATGGCGCGGATCGCGATGCGCTCACACAAAATCGCCCGAAACCACCGCACCAGCATCTGCCCTGCCGCCGCGTTCAACGGTGGCTGGGAAGATGCTGGCCCAGGACGCAGCGCCCTGAGATCGCTATGCACTCTTGAATCGTCGACTTGTCATCCAGGCAACGCAGCATGTGGCCAGCGACATCAGCCCTGGGGATTGGCCATCCCAGCCAGCCACTCTCGTCATCCCGAAGCTCTCGGACCATGCCCGTGGCCCGCTTGTTGGTCAGACCTACCGGCCGGACGATCGTCCAATCCAGTCCGGATTCTTGGACCACTTGTTCCTGGGTGGTGTGGTCGGCGAGGGCCGGGGCGAGCATACGGGTTGCCAGGTGCCGAATGCCGGGGGGCAGCATTCGTGCGGAAGGGCCAGCGCCCAACGAGGACTGCACGATGATCCGGCGCAGGCCTGTCTGCCCGGCGGCCTTGAGGACGGCCTGGGTGATGGCCGTTCGATCACGGCTGTCGTCGCTGCCACCACTGACCGTGACAAAAGCCGCCGTGGCATCTTTCAGCGCCTGGCGCACGATCTCCGGGTCATGGGCATCGCCGGAGATAAGGCGCGCACCGATAGGACCGGCACCGCGACGGGAGAGACACGTGACCTCGAAGCCCCGCTTCAGTGCCAACTCCGCGAGTTCCTTGCCCGTGCCGGACGAGCCGCCGATGACGCTGATTCGACGTCGGGCACCCTCGCGCTGGTGCGCAACGAGGGTCTGAGGTTCCGCGCTGATCGGTTTGTCGGCGCATCTCACCACACCTGTCGCGATCCGGCGCAGAGGCGGGGTCCAGCGATCCCGGAACTGGATCCACGGCCCGATGGCGTCCCGGTAAGGCATCCGGCCTGCATCGGGACCGAAAAGCCGGCTCTCCAGTCCGCCGGACTTCTGACCAACGAGACCAGCTACCGCCGAGAGAACTCGGAGCCCGACGTTGCTGACGTATCGAACCGGATCCTCGTTGGCGATGTTGTCCTTGAGGTGGCAAGCGTACTCCCCGAGTGCCTTCAGGTCGGGAATTCGGCCCTCGTCGTATTCGCGCAGCGGCGTCGGGCTGCCAGAGGCCAGCGCGTCGGCCAGCAGCATCGCGTCCTCCAGACCGGAGTTGACGCCCTCGCCTGTCGGCGGGATGACGGAGTGGGCGGCGTCGCCGAGGAGGACGAGCCACTCGTCGTGGGACACCCGGGGGCAGCGCACAACGGCGCCACCGAAGGGCACCCTCCCGAAGAAATCCACATAGGCGTCGCGAGTGAGCAGGGGGAGGACGAGCGGGGCGTACTGCCGCAGGTGCCGATGCAGGGCGTTGATGTGGTCCTCCGTGGGCTCCGTCGACAGGAGCAGGGCCTCCGCTGGGTCGCCCTTGATGGCCGTGACCGCAACGCACCACACGCCGTCCGGCAGCGTCGCGGTGTAGATACCTTTGCCCGTGAAGATGTGGTGCCAATTCGGATCCAGCCCTGGAGCCATTGCACCGGGTGCCGAGAACAGGACGCGGAACTGGACGCCCCAGTCACTCACCTCCGGGACGAAATCAGCAAGCTGCTCGGCCATGGTCTGACGCGTCTTCGACCAGACCCCGTCACATGCGATGACCAGGCCGTTTCCCACCTCGACCGTGGTGGTTCCTGTGAACTGCAGGGTTCGGGAGGCCAGATCGATGGCCTCCAGCCTGTGACCGGTGCTGAGAGTGATTCGCCGGTCCTGTTGCGCTGCAGCCAGAAGGATGCCCGTGAGCCGGGCTCGAGTGGTGCCGATGATGGTGCCAGACCGCATCGACGCAAGCATCCGGCGCCCGGCACGGATCTTGAATCCCTCGACAAGTTCGCCCTGCGCGCGCAACTCCTCAACCAGACGCGAATCGATACGCCGCAACGTCTCCTGACCACGCGGGTTCACCCCGATCGGGTAGCTGTTCGCGTCGGTCAAAGAAATGGCATCCCGCGCCTCGTGGATTGTGACGCGCCGGTCTTGGGCCGCCAGCAGCAACGCTGCGGCCAGACCGACCGGGCCGGCACCAATGATGTGGATATCCGGGTTGGCCATGGGCTGTCCCTACCTTGTTGGAATTCCTTCCCCAACTCCGGACGACATACTACTAGAGGTGCCTGGTAACTCTGGTGGGGTTGAGACAGCGTTGGCGCAGACTTCGGAGGAACTCGGTCCAGAAGTCGGTCGACTCGCTGTCCCCGACGGGCATGCCGAGGATCTCGCGCCGTCCGAGGACGGAGACACCGACCGCGATGACGGTGGCCTGGGAGATGACCGGCCGTGTCGGCGGACGTCGAGGTAGGTGGCGTCGAGGTAGAGGCAGCCGAACCAGCTGCCTGTCCCGTACGCCTCGAGCCACTGCCGTAGCGTGCCCCGCACCACCCCAGATCAGCAGCGATCCCACGGACCGTGGCACCCGGCGGTGGACTCGTACAGGTCCACCGCCTGACGATGGAACTCCTCCGAAATAGTTCTTCCTCGACATGATGAACGATCTTTTCGTTTCCCCAGCCCCCGGCTGGATTCAGCGTGCCCGAAGAACGGGGTCAGGCTCCGTGCATGGCAAGATAACCAACCACCCCTCCTGGACAGATACCCCCATGACTCAGACCTCACCCGCACGCAAGGCGGTTCGAGCCCTTGTTGTCAATGGGCGCGACGAACTGTTGTTGATCCATTGGGAAGACCCATTGGATGGACACGAGATCCTGGAGCCACCTGGTGGGGCGGTTGAACCTGACGAGAGTCTCGAGGCTGCACTCCTCAGAGAAACCGCCGAAGAGACCGGCTGGGATATCCAGCTGTGCGGCACTCCTCGCCCCCACTTCCGAAAGACCACGTGGGCAGGCCAGACCTATGAGGGGACGGAGTGGTTCTGCCTGGCCCGGCCGCTGACGGCGGGCCAACAAACACTCGAGACCTACGAGCGGCCTTGGTTCAGGGGAGTGAAGTGGGTTCCGATTGATCACCTGCATGTGAGCCAGATTCCGTTGGAGCCGCCCCATCTCGTCTCGGTGTTGAAGGACGTGATGGGACAATCTCCAGATTCCACGGGCGGGAGTCTCTCATGAGGCGCATCTCCCCAAACACCTTCCTGATGCCATCGGCGGTCAGGGTCATGGGGACGCTGACTTCCGAAGGAATTATTGCGCCCCCGGGTTTGGCGGAGGCAGTGATGACAGGAAGGATCACTGCACATGGGACAGAGGAAGTGCCTACCCGTTGGAGTTGCGTGAGCGGGCGACTCGGATGACGTTGGAGGCGCTGGCCGAGCCTGCCCGGCTCAATCAAGCCTTAGGGGTGGTCTTCTTCCGCGTCGTGGTCTTCTTCGCTGCGGTTGTCGTCTTCTTCCTAGTGGTGGTCTTCCGGGCGGGTTTCTTTGCCGGGCCCTTGGCGCGTTTCTCCGCGAGCAGTTCGAAGGCGCGTTCCGGGGTGATGGTCTCGGGCGAGTCGTCGCGGCGCAGGGTGGCGTTGGTCTCGCCGTCGGTGACGTAGGGGCCGAACCGCCCCGACTTCAGCACGACGGGTTTGCCGCTGGCCGGGTCGGCGCCGAACTCCTTCAGCGGGGGCGCAGCGGCCGCGCGGCCGCGGACCTTGGGAGCGGCATAGATGGCGAGGGCCTCATCGAGGGTGATGTCGAAGATCTGTTCCTCGCTGGTCAGCGACCGCGAGTCGCTGCCCTTCTTCAAATACGGCCCGTAGCGGCCGTTCTGTGCGGTGATCTCGACGCCCTCCAGGTCCTTGCCGACCACCCGGGGCAGGCTCATGAGGCGCTGCGCCGCGGCCAGGTCGATGCTGTCGAGGGACATCGACTTGAACAGCGACGCCGTCCGGGGTTTCACCGACTTCGGGGTGCCCTCCGGCAGCACCTCGGTCACGTAGGGTCCGAACCGGCCGTTCTTCGCCACCACCATGCGCCCGGATTCCGGGTCGACGCCGAGTTCGCGTTCCTCGTCGAGGGGGCGGCTGAGCAACTCCTCGGCGACCTCCGCGGTCAAACCGTCGGGCGGCAGGTCGTCGGGGACGTTGGCGCGACGCCCGTCGGCGGCCTCGACGTAGGTGCCGTAGCGTCCAACACGCACGTCGATGCCGGAGTCGCCGAGGGGAAAGGTCGACAGCCCCTTCGCGTCGATGTCGCCGAGTTCGGTGACGAGCTTCTCGAGGCCCTTGGCGGTGTTCCCGTCGGGGCCTCGGTAGAAATCGGTGAGGACCTTCAGCCGTTCGGCCCTGCCGCCCGCGATCTCGTCGAGCAGCTCCTCCAGCTGCGCGGTGAAGGTGTAGTCCACCAGCTCGGTGAAGTGTTCCTCCAGCAGCCGGGTGACGGCGAACGCCAACCAGGTCGGCACCAGCGCGGAGCCCTTCTTGAACACGTAGTCGCGGGCGGTGATGGTGCGGATGATGGAGGCGTAGGTGGAGGGGCGGCCGATCTCCAGCTCCTCCAGTTTCGCCACGAGCGAGGGTTCGGTGTAGCGGGCCGGGGGTTTGGTCTCGTGCCCGGCCGCCTTCACCTTCTCGGCGGCGAGTTCCTGACCCGTGACAAGTTGCGGCAGCCGCGACTGCTTGTCGTCGCTGGCGGAGTCGTCGTCGGTGCCGGCGACGTAGGCCTTCAGGAACCCGTGGAAGGAGATGGTGCGACCCGATGCGGTCAGTTCGGCGCGTTCCACCGTGCCCGCCCCTGCCTGAACCGGCGCGGTGGGGGCGGCGGAGATGGCGACGCTGACCTGTTCGCCCTTCGCGTCGGCCATCTGGGAGGCGAGGGTGCGCATCCAGATCAGCTGGTAGAGGCGGTGGGCGTCGCCGGACAGGCCGGTGGCGTCGGGGTGGGTGAAGACGTCACCCGCGGGCCGGATGGCCTCGTGGGCCTCCTGGGCGTTTTTCACCTTCGAGGCGTAGATGCGGGGTTTCGGGGGCAGGTAGTGGGCCCCGAACAGCTGCTCGACCTGGTCGCGGGCCGCCGCGATGGCGGACTCCGCCAGGGTGACGGAGTCGGTTCGCATGTAGGTGATGAAGCCCTTCTCGTAGAGCTCCTGGGCCACCGACATGGTGCGTTGCGACGTGAACCCGAGTTTCCGGCCGGCCTCCTGCTGGAGGGTGGTGGTGCGGAACGGCTCGTAGGGACGACGGGTGTAAGGCCTGGCCTCCACCTGGTCGACGCGGAACGCGGCTGCCTGGAGGGCCGCAGCGAGCGCAGTGGCGGTGGTCTCGTCCAGTACCACGGCGGACGCATTGGTGGGCTGACCGGTGGAGTCGAAATCGCGGCCCTGGGCGACGCGCACCCCGTCGAGGGAGGTCAGGCGCGCGGGGAAAGTGCGGGGATCCGCCTCGGCGCCGCCGTCGAGGGTCACGTCGAGATCCCAGTATCCGGCGGGCACGAACGCGATGCGTTCCCGTTCCCGGTCGACGACCAGGCGGGTGGCCACGGACTGCACCCGGCCCGCCGACAGTTTCGGCATGACCTTCTTCCACAGCACTGGGGAGACCTCGTAGCCGTAGAGGCGGTCGAGGATGCGGCGGGTCTCC
>ERZ772948.39-NODE-39-length-68135-cov-4.337573_pt1 | contig 68135 bp, 43 predicted proteins | sample MGYA00511945_ERZ772948 | MGnify/ENA primary metagenome ERZ772948 (study PRJEB29015, sample SAMEA2737927) | human oral metagenome | biome: human oral; feature: human-associated habitat; material: dental | place: China | collected 2141 ... | reverse complement strand
CGATACGCCCACGCATGACACTATTTCAATCCACGCGCCCGCGTGGGGCGCGACCTAGTGGACGCTGCTGGATGCAAGCAGGTTTCGATTTCAATCCACGCGCCCGCGTGGGGCGCGACTCCGTGCCTTCCTGCAGCACATTCTCGACTTGGCATTTCAATCCACGCGCCCGCGTGGGGCGCGACTCGCCGTTTGCACGCTCGAAGCGATCGGCTGCATATTTCAATCCACGCGCCCGCGTGGGGCGCGACTCCGCGCCCTGTTCTTCAAGATATGGGCAATGGCAATTTCAATCCACGCGCCCGCGTGGGGCGCGACCTCACGGGCTGCTTTATACGGCGCGGAATGTGTCATTTCAATCCACGCGCCCGCGTGGGGCGCGACGGGTTTTTAGACGCGCCCCTCTGCTTCTGTATAAATTTCAATCCACGCGCCCGCGTGGGGCGCGACCTGCCGTCCCGTGACTGTGTGCTGATGGGAGGGCATTTCAATCCACGCGCCCGCGTGGGGCGCGACATCACTTTTTATCAAAATCTTTAGCGATTTTTATATTTCAATCCACGCGCCCGCGTGGGGCGCGACATAGTTATTAGAAATGTGTTCAATTTGAACACATATTTCAATCCACGCGCCCGCGTGGGGCGCGACGGATTCGTCCCGCAATATGCAGGAGTTCCGCGAATTTCAATCCACGCGCCCGCGTGGGGCGCGACAAGTTCCCCTTGTCGGAGGGGTCAAGGGGAGGGCATTTCAATCCACGCGCCCGCGTGGGGCGCGACGCGGGCGGCGTTGGCGGCGAGTAATGACCGCTACATTTCAATCCACGCGCCCGCGTGGGGCGCGACGCCGTAGCTGTTCCAGTAAAGATTTTTGTTGATATTTCAATCCACGCGCCCGCGTGGGGCGCGACAAGGTGCGATGCCATGAATACCTGCATCGGCTCATTTCAATCCACGCGCCCGCGTGGGGCGCGACTGGAACTATGGGCGACAAGGAAAAGGATATCGTTATTTCAATCCACGCGCCCGCGTGGGGCGCGACGAGCAGGCCGTTCGGCCGGTGGACAGGCGCAGACATTTCAATCCACGCGCCCGCGTGGGGCGCGACGCCCACTCCGAAACGGTCAGGCGCTCCGGGGGGCATTTCAATCCACGCGCCCGCGTGGGGCGCGACTCCCGACCAGCGCGGGAATTTGTCAATCTCATCATTTCAATCCACGCGCCCGCGTGGGGCGCGACATCGCCTCGCGCATGATGATTGACGCAGGAGCGCATTTCAATCCACGCGCCCGCGTGGGGCGCGACACATCATCATCAACGCCGTGAGCGTGGAGGACGGATTTCAATCCACGCGCCCGCGTGGGGCGCGACTTTGTCCACTTTTCTACAATCGTTGAAAAAAGAAATTTCAATCCACGCGCCCGCGTGGGGCGCGACGTGCAAATGGGTACGCATCAGCAGTTATTGGCTGATTTCAATCCACGCGCCCGCGTGGGGCGCGACTTGCAACAATATGCGAGACAAGATGGCAAGGCGGATTTCAATCCACGCGCCCGCGTGGGGCGCGACTTTTTCTCATTTTATAAACCTCCTAAAATGTTTATTTCAATCCACGCGCCCGCGTGGGGCGCGACGGTGCGCTTTCTAGCGCACAAATATTGTAGCACAATTTCAATCCACGCGCCCGCGTGGGGCGCGACGCAGTGGTGGGTAGGCGCCGACCATCGCGTCAAGATTTCAATCCACGCGCCCGCGTGGGGCGCGACAGCTGTCTTTGAGCGTCGCGTAATCGCCTTGGAAATTTCAATCCACGCGCCCGCGTGGGGCGCGACATGGCGATGTTAAATCCTCAATTGAGCGAAGACATTTCAATCCACGCGCCCGCGTGGGGCGCGACTCAAGTCAGCCATTTTTTCTTCCAACTCTTCCTCAATTTCAATCCACGCGCCCGCGTGGGGCGCGACTCTTTTGAAAGAACTATGTGATGAGTACCCAAACCAATTTCAATCCACGCGCCCGCGTGGGGCGCGACTTATCTTAGACAACGCTATGCGTACACTAGCATAATTTCAATCCACGCGCCCGCGTGGGGCGCGACTGCATGTCCGCGCCATCGCCAAAGACAAGGGGAGATTTCAATCCACGCGCCCGCGTGGGGCGCGACACGTCGCTGCTCTCGACGACGAGATCGCCGTTGTCATTTCAATCCACGCGCCCGCGTGGGGCGCGACCGTGCCGACAAGGGCTTGACTAAAAGCTGTCGGTATTTCAATCCACGCGCCCGCGTGGGGCGCGACTAAAGCGGTCTCCCGCGCAATAAAGGGCTTAAAGATTTCAATCCACGCGCCCGCGTGGGGCGCGACAGATCGATGTCGAGAAAATCATCCCGAACAAAAAATTTCAATCCACGCGCCCGTGTGGGGCGCGACTGTGCCTATTTACACGGGCTTAATTGCAGCGGTCACGCTATATTTTTCGCGAACCTCATTTTTGGCCGTGCTGTTACAGGCATTTTTCGTCGCAAAGTCCTCTGTGTGATACGGGTTCGCACAGAGATTTTGCGGCCATTCTCGCGAAGGAGATGCCTGCTACAGCATCAGAGTTCCTTCAGCTTCATAACTTGGTTTTGCACCGACGTGCTGCGTTTTTCCTGCGTATTTATTTCCTAAGTTATAAAAACGCAGGCTGTCTTTTTCTTGGTCAATCAAACTTGTCAACTCATGCCGCAGGGCGCAGAACTGTGCTTCATCGAGAACGCATTCAAACACGGAGTTCTGCACGCGCTGTCCGTGGCGCACGCAGCACTTCGCCACTTTTCTCAAGCGTGTGCGGCCGGCAGATGTTTCCGTATTGACATCGTATGTCACGAGAATCAACATTTCCGCCGCCCCCTCCATCTTTCCTGCTTATTTCCACAGAAACGCCGGATATTCCTCCAAGTCGCCGCGTAAATATCGTGCCAGCAGGAGGGATTGGGCATGGGGAACTAAGCCCCAAGGGAGTTTTTCCTTGAGAAACGGATGCGTGATCTGTTCCCGCTTCTTATCCTGCCATTCCTTGAGGACGACCTTACGGCCAGCATCATTGAGCCAGACGGCGCCATTCTCTTTTTTCTCAAAATGCTCCGGCTTGATGATGCGATTGTTGATCAGCGTGAGTACGAGGCGATCGACAAAGAGACCCCGCAGTTCCTCCATGAGATCGAGCGCCAAGGATTCCCTGCCGGGGCGATCGCGGTGCAGGAAGCCGACATACGCATCAAGTCCCACGCCTTCCAACGCGGAGGCACAGTCATGCGCCAGCACGGTATACAGAAAAGACAGCATGGCATTGACGCGATCGAGAGGCGGACGCTTGAGGCGGCCTTCCAGGGAAAATGCGTCCTTGTTCTGCAAAATGAATTGATTAAACAACGAGAAGTACAGATGTGCGGCATTTCCTTCAATACCGCGCATTTCATCGAGCGACTGCACTCGATGCAAGCTCTGCAGGCTGCTTTTGAGTTCCGCACTCACTTGCGCAAGCGCCGTCAGATCCAAGCTCAGCGGATGGTCGCGCTTCATCCTTTCGACGAGTGTGCGCGTGTTGAAGATTTTTCCGAAAAGGAAATCCGCCGCGAGTTTCGCACTCTCCGCATCATCTTCCGAGCGGCGATACTGCTCCTTGCGCAGGAGCACATTGCCTCGCACTTCCCCACAGGAGCGCGCAAGGAATCGCCCACGCGGACTGAAAAAGCAAAGCCCGATTTTTGCTTGGGCGCACGCGCCCATCAAGGCAGGGCTCGCTCCCTTATAGGTGAAGCAAAGGATATTTTCCAAAGTGAGCAGCGGAATCCGTCCCAGCACTTTTTCTTCCTGCAGTACGATGACATTCTCATTTTCCAAAGCCACATACGCATCTTCGGTCAAAATGAACAGGGTATTGAGCATGTGACGCATGACTCACACCCCCTTCAAAGCAACTGCATAATAGTCGGAAACGTCCACCGTTTTTTCCAGCTTCGGCAGGCACAGATCTTTCAGCGAACAGCTGCGGCATTTTTTCGTCACCTTGACCTTGGGTGTCGCCCTGCGGGAATATTCCTTGTGCATCTCAGCGAGCGTATGCAGAACGAAATCTCGCAAATCTTGCGTGAAATCCACCTTCTGCCGCCGATGGATTTCATCGTAGAAGAGATATCCAACAGGAATCCGGCAACAGAGCATCTCTTCAAGGCAAAGAGCCTGCAGGACGAGCTGCGAAACATCCTCTTCGCCGTCTTTCGGCTTGCCGCGCTTGTATTCAACGGGAACGGGACGCCAAAATCCTTCCTGTCCGTGCAGCCGCGCGCCTGTCTTTTCCCTGTGAAATTCCACGACATCCGAGACGCCGCTCACGCCGAGCTTTGCCGAGGAAATGCGCAGGGCACGCGCCACGAGCAAATCCCCGCGCGATTCGTGCAGGCTGCCGTCATGACATTTCTCGTGGACAATCTGCCCCTCGACTGTGCGCAAGTTTTCCTGCCATTGCTGCTCGATGTGAATGAGCGCCCACTGCCTGCGGCAAAAGAGGAAATGCTGGATGCCGGCGACATCCAGCCACTCCTCTTCGCGATATGCCATCAGCTCATGCGCGTGCAGGTCACACCTTCCGGCAGATCTGCTTCATCGACGGTGACCTCATAGTCCTGATAGCTGCGTGCCGGCTCCTCCGCCGCCTTCTTTTTGACATGAATGCGCTCAAAAAGCTTGTAGGACGGCGCATTGCCAAGCTCACTCTCGTGGCGGAAGACGATGAGCTCGCGCGTCGCCATATTGCCGCGCGCCGCCGAGCGGTCAAGCTCAAACATGCGCAGAATCGCCTGCCACAAGAGCGCCAAGTCCTCTTCAGAGAAGCCCGTCGTCTTGCGCGCGAGGTTTGCTGAGACATAGCCTTCGACCTTGTAGAGCGCATAGGGTACGATGAATTTGCGGCCGATTTCCGTCTTCTTCGTCTGCGCGTCTTTTATCGTCGTGATCGCCGTGCGCGTGATGGTGATCTCCTGCGGCAGAATGGGATCGATGCTGCGCGCAAAACCGAGCTGCACAGGACCGCGTACCTGCCCGCAATTCAACGCTCCCTGCACGAAGGTCGTCATGACGGCGCCGAAGGTGCGGATATCGAAGAAATTGCTGCACATGAAGTCGCGAATCTTGCCGTCAATCGCAGGATCCGCCGCCTTGACCTTCTTGATGTCCTTGATGCCGAGGTGGTCACAGGCCTCTTGGTCGCTTTGAGCGAGCGGCACGTTTTCCTTGATGTAAATGCGATAGCCCGGCTTCCCTTCCTGCGCCGTTTCCACGTAGTTGCGAATCTTCCGCTTGAGGCAAACGTCGGTGACCAGTCCGTGTCCGGTCTCTTGATCGACGCGCGGCATATTGCCCGCATCGGGATCGCCGTTCGGATTGCCGTTTTCGACATCAAAAAGAATGACAAAATCATACCGATTTTTGATTGCTTCTGCCATTTACTTTTCCTCCTTCTTTTCGTACCGCTTCTGCTTCTGATGATAGTAACCAAGGATGAATACGCCCTGCTCCTCAAGCGGCAAATGACGCGGCATATCCTTGGCGTCCAGCTTTCCCATGATCTCCGACAGCTTCTTGTCCAAATAGACTCTGGAAGCCATCTCCAACTTTTTCAAGTGATGAAGCGCGAGCTTCTGCAGCATCGGGAACACATGCGCCGGCGTTCCACAGGCAGAATCAAAGAAACGGTCGCGAATCGTCGCCTTGATCTCAGGATTCGCCTTCTCCTGCACCTCTTCCAAAACGGCGAACCAGCGTCCGAGCAAATAAGCAACATCGGTCGAGTTTTCATCTAATGCCACAGCGATCTTCCTCCCTCGATTTCGCATCAAATATGCTTTCAAAAAGCCGGCGCGCCTTGCATTGATTTTACGCTCCCCCTGCTCTGCATGAATGCGCAGCAAAATGTTTTGGAATACGGACACAGGATACTTGCCGCCGGTCAAAACGGCCCGCAGCATAGCTCCTGCCATGATGGGAGAAGCCATCTTTACCTTGGCGTTGGGATTCACCGTTTCGCGCAGGAGCTCCCACAATGGCACATTGCCGCGCGTCTCCCAGCTCGGGCGGACAATCTTCATCTGCTCCATGTGCAGGGCGAGATTCTTCAAGAAATCCCCGAAAGATCCTTGCAGGAAGAAGCGTACGGAAAGCCGCGCCGCATTGGGCGCCAGACCCAGGATATAGAAGGGATTGGCATAGGAGATTGCCACGCCCTCGTAGTCGATAGCCGCCCCTGCCTGCACCTTTTTCAGCACGGCGTCCAGCAGATCATCGGTCATCTTATCTTCATCGCCGAAAAGCATGCCGCAGAGCAGGTCTTGCGCCGCCTCGCTCTCCTCCTCGGCCCAATAGACCATCGTCGTGTCGCCTATGATCTTCGTATGCTCGCGATCAGCAAGCAAGGCATTGAGCGCCGTGCCGTAGGCAAACGCCGCCTTCTTCGACACGGGAGCATTGCCGCCCTGCTCGCCGTCGTGACCGTAGGACTCGTAGGCATTGGCATTGAAGGAAACGAGCATGGCTCCCGTTGCTTGGGCGCCCGTGACACCCTTGAGCGCCGGATGCTTGACGGCGATCGGCGCCAATGCGCCCGTCACGAGGCAGCGGCGTTTTTCCTTAGACCCGCTGGCATCGAGGTATTTTTCCCATGCTTCACACACGGCAGGATCTTCGTGCACGAAGGTGCGCGCCACACGAAACACGAGGTTCGCCCCCGCCGAAATCTCGGCGGCATAGGGTGCGAGAGCCGGATGTGTGTGCAGCATCTCCTTGCCGCCCTGCCAACGCTCGAAAAAGGCAAGAACGGCTCGCGCCGCCTCCGACTGGACACCGCCTAGGACTTCTTCATGCAGTTTCTTCGCGGCTGCAAAGCATTCCGCCGTGCGCTTCGCCTTGCCTTTCTCATCCATCCCCAAAAAGTACGACGAATTGTCGCAGAGAAAGAACGGGCAGATTCCACTTGCACGCGTTTCCCCCATCGGAACAATAATCCGCCGGGGGACATTCACCTGCTTTTTGCCGCGCATCGTCTGTTGTGCGAGCGGCATCACCTGGAGCAAGTCACCTGCTTCGGAAAGCACGAGCGCGAAGAGTACGCCTCGATATTCCCAACCATCTCTGGGCAACCGTCCCTCTTTGCACTCCGTCCCATATCTTTCAACCAGTGCTTGGAGCATCACCGATACACCTCGCAATCCCTAAGGTCGAGCACGCCGTCCACAAGCTGTGCTTGGAAAAACATCGGCTGAAGATTCTTAGGATCCGAGTAATCGATATCATAGAGCATGAAACCCAGATCTTTCGTTTCCCCATTTGTCGGCGGAAGCTCCTCTTCCTCGTACAGCCGGAAGCGCGCGGGAAACTCACGGCAGCCCAGATACGGTGTATGATAGCACTGTCCCTTGCGTGCGCGTCGGCAGAACATCTCACGGAATTTCCCCTCGTTGTCCGATGCCGATGCCTTCTCCGTCATCTCGAAATGCGCTTCAATGATGTAATGCGGCTCCTTCAAGATGGTGGCGGCACGCTGCTGGATATCCTCCTTCGTGGACTGATAGAGTTCCCCACGCTCTTTCTCCGCAAAAGCCTTCACCGTACGCGCAGGAATCTTTGCCTTGAGCTCATTGCGGCGGACGTTGGTAAACTGAATTCCGGATAGGATAAATATCCTATCTATACGCCATTTTAGGCCCGGATGCCAAAACACGGCTTCCAAGACCCCCCTCGCCGCGCTCGGCGTCATGACCGCGTAGGAAAAACGCTCTGCCTTCAACTCCGGCCGCGTAAAGCAAGCCGCTTCGCCCCAAACCTCAAGGCGAACGCCATAAGCCATAAAATCACCTCAATATATTTTTCTTTTGTTATGTAACATACAAGTAAATAATAGCACAACGAATTACACCTGTCAATTCAAAATTCTATAAATCACTAAGAAAATTGACAGAGATACATAGAAATAATAAAATGATGTTGTCGTGAAGATTATATCTCACGAGGATTGAAATTTTTGTTAAGTCACATGTCGAGCGAGTGCGGGGAGATTTTTTCAAATCTCCCCGCTTTCGTCTGTGCGGAGAAACACGGTTTCATACAGCGAATCTACAGGAACATTCCTTCTCCCTCTCCAACATTATTCGACAGTCCCTTTTCTGAGTCATATACCGCCATATCAACGAGCACGGCGAGGTTTTCATCAAGCATACGTATCTTTCCCTGCGCGGCAAGCTGTTCGAACGGCGCTTCGGCATATCCCGTATAGACAGTCACGATGTAGCGTCCGACCTTTCGCATAAGCGAACGCGATCTCTCTCCTTGTTCCAGCCGCGCCAAGAGCGCCTGTCCCTCCTCGGTTTGCGGAATGAAGATCGGCTTGGTACGATCCTCGATCAGGCGAACATCGTTTGCAATATCGGCAAAGGCAAACTTCCCCGACCGCCCCATGATGTCTTTCTTGTCCAGACGATTCTTGCCGCTCAGATCGTACAGCTCTTCAAAATAGCGGCGGATCGCTTCGGGACTTGCCAAGTCTTCGGCAAAACTCCGCGCCACATTCTTTGTGATCTCAGCTGCCAACTGTGCATTTTTCGCCAGTTTTTCCAGAGAAAATACATGCACAACGCTTTCCTCTGCCGACCTCCTGCCCTCGCGATTGCAGCGACCCGCCGCCTGCACGATGCTGTCGAGGCCGTTGATCTCACGGTAGACGCAGGGAAAGTCGAGGTCGACGCCGGCCTCCACGAGGCTCGTCGAAATGACGCGGCACGGCTTGCCGTCCTTGAGCCGTGCGCGAATCTCCTCCAATACCTGCTCGCGATGCACGGGATAGAGATTCGTGGACAAGTGGTATGTTCCTTCGTCTTCCCGCAGCAAATCGAAGACACTCTGCGCCGTCTTTTTCACATTGACGATACAAAGCACCTGCTCATGAGCCGCCAGCTCTTCGGCAAGCTCCTCTTCCGTCATCACCTCTTCGCGCAGCTCGATCTTCGTGCGCCGGAAAAATGCTGCATTTTCCATGAGCGCCGGGCAGATTTCCAGCGGCTGCATATCATCGGAGAAAAACTGTCCCAGAGGCGGCTGCGTCGCCGTACAGAGCACCGCCGTACACGCATAGTGCCGCACGAGCGCCTCGATTGCGGCAAGCGAGGGACGCAAGTAATCCATCGGAATCATCTGCGCCTCATCGAAGATCACGATGCTCTCGGCAAGATTGTGCAACTTGCGGCATTTCGACGGGCGATTGGAAAAAAGCGATTCGAAAAACTGCACGTTCGTCGTCACGATGACGGGCGCATCCCAGTTCTCCGTCGCCAGCCGCTTGCGGTTCATATCCGTATCCTGCACATCGTCATAATCCACATTCTGATGATGCTCGACGACACTGTCCGGCCCCAGCAGATCCCGAAAGACAGCCGCATTCTGCTCGATGATCGACGTATACGGTATGACGTAGATGATGCGCCTGCGCTTTCTCTTGGAATGAGCTGCATAATGCAGAGCAAACGCCAGGGAAGAAATCGTCTTGCCCCCTCCCGTCGGTACGGTTAGCCGGTATAAATTCCCTTTTGTCTCTTTTCCTGCGGCGATGCTCTCGGCAAGGAGTGCGGAGCGCTTTTCGTTGATCGGCAACCGCAGTTTCCGCTTTTCTTTTTCCGTCTTCGGCTGCGAGAATTTCTCTTCAAGGCTCTCCTGCAGGCGTTCGAGCAAGGTTTCCACAGAAGCAAAACCTTCCCGCTCGACATTCCCCGCCGACATGAAGTCTTCCGTGTCGAGAAAGTCCGCATCGACGAGACAGGAGAAAAGCATGCGCGTATAGAGCATCGCGGAGAGCGGCGCACGCGCGGCTTGCGCCAACAAGAGCGACGAAGGCGGCAAGGTCTGCGGCAGATCAGCCTCGTGATAAGCGCAGTAATCGGGCAGATTCTGGCGCTTGAGTCTGCCCAAAAGCGTGCCGTCTTCCGCAGTATTCGCCGTCGTACCCTGGTTCGGTATGCCGCCATGATGCCCTGCGATGCAGAACGCCATCACCTGCGCCATGCCTCTGCCGAGCCGTTTGCTTTGCTCATCATCCGCGCTCTGCCGCAGCTTCACGATCTCCTGCGTCCCCGCCGTCGAATGGTCGATGCGACCCCTGCGGCGTTTCTTCTCCCCCTCGTCCGCACGCAGATACGCTTGAAACTCGCGCGAATACTTGCCGATATCGTGGTACAAGCCCAAGAGCCGCCCCATCGCCTCCTCGCCAAAAGCGGCGGCAAAGCGCCCCGCAAGATCGGCAACGCCCGTCAGATGGTCGCGCAAACGCTGCTCGCGTCCCGTTTCCTCATCAAGATGCCCAAGATAAGCAGAAGATTTTGTCATTTCAAAGACCTCCAAGAAATCACGAAGAAATTCGCTGAAGATGGAAGGTTGCATCAACCTTCACGCGCCATGACGGCTTCGTTTGCGAGATGGTCAAGGGTAGATCGAACATCCGACGAAAGGCATGACACCCATCTTTGTGGAATTGCCTCAAAACCATAGACGCTCCCCGCCAATCCGCCGGTAATTGCTCCGATCGTGTCTGCGTCACCGCCTCGATTGACCGCTTCTACTACTGCATCCTCAAAAGTCCCTGTCAGCATAATAGCATAAAGCGCATTTTCCATACTTGCTACCGCCCACCCCGTTGGTTCTTTCCTCTCGCCATACCCTTGTACGATGCGGGTTATCTCTTGAATTGCTTGTTCCGGTGCTATCAGCGCCATTGACACGAGTCGCACATAATCCATGCAAAGAGCTGCACTCGCCTCATTCGGATGCGTCATCCAGGCGATTGCTCTCGTAAATTCTGCTGCCACGTTTTCATCTTTGTAGTAAAGTGCAGGGTATATCGTTCGCATCAATGCCCCATTTCCTGCCGCCCCATCCTCATTGGGACGACGGACAGCTTCTCTCCAGACATCTTCCTCGCTATGACCTGTTTCGACGAGACGATCTGCCATAGCGATGAACAGTCTGCAAGTGTTGCCTATATCTTTAGGATTGCTTTTATACCATTCACGGAATCGCCGTCCAATCGATACGATCGGCGACTTGGGACTCTCCACTATCCCCTCTGCCACTGCAATAGTCATTTGCGTATCGTCAGTAATCTCGCCTGGCGCGACATTCAGCCATCCGCCCCCGACCATTTCGCACACAGCTTTTCCATATTTCTTTTGGATTTCTTCTGCCTCCATAAATTCAAGGGGCGCTCCCAAGGCATCTCCTACCGCCACACCATAAAGCGCACCCCTGATCCTGTCCTTCATATCATTTCCCCTCCTACAATGCTATGAGAATATACATCTCCAAAACAGTCACTTCACTCAAAGGTAGATTTTCCAGCCAATTAAAGGAACAAAACGAACGCATGGCGGAACTATGCGAAGAACCAGCGTTTTTTGCAGTCTGCAATGCCCCATGTGACCCGCTCAATCCCCAAGCGGCGTGTTGATGATCTTCTTGCGCTCGCGCCAGTCGGGGCAGAACTTGTCCATGAGGCTCTTGAAATGCGCGTTGTGGTAGCGCTCCCAGAGATGCGTGAGCTCGTGGATGATGACGTATTCTAGGCAGGAAACCGGATATTTGGCGAGCTGCAGATTCAGCCAGATGCGGCGCGCGCGGATATTGCAGGTGCCCCACTTCGTCTTCATGTTCTTGATGCGCCATTCGGCGGCGCTCTTGCCGACGATCATCTCGGCGCGTGCTAAGAGCGGCGGCACGGCTCGCACGAGTTCGCGGCGATACCATTCGTTCAGCAGAGCTTCACGCTCGGCGGGGCTGCTCTCGGCCTCCTGCGCCTTGAGACTCAGGATGAGTCGGCTGCCGTCTCGCAGGACGATGTTGCAGCCGCGTCCGAACTTTACGGTGAGCCAAAGCGGCTCGCCCCAGACGAAGAAGCGCTCGCCGCTTAGGAAGCGGCGAGCGCTTGGCAGAGGACTCGCGGCGATCTTCGCCTGCTTTTCCTCGATCCATGCCGTATGCTTGGCGACGAAGCGTGCGAGCTCTTCGAGCGTCGCACGCTTCGGTGCGCTCAGGCGCACCGTGCCTGCGGGCGGCACGACGCGCAGATAGATGTTCTTGATGGACTTTCGTTCAAGCTCGACGGGGATTCCCGCAAGCGCCAGAGATATGACGGGCTTTCCCATATCAGTTATTCTTCTGCTCCATCGCGGCGAACGAAGCCGCCTTGTCGCCCTCGCCGAGACGCACGACCTTGACGCCCTGCGTGTTGCGGCTGATGACGGAAATCTCGTCGACCTTCGTGCGGATGACGATGCCGTCCGTCGTGATGAGGATCAGCTCCTGTCCTGGACGCACGACCTTGAGACCGATGACCGCGCCCGTCTTCTCCGTGACCTTCATGTTGATGAGGCCCTTGCCGCCGCGCGTCTGCAGACGATATTCGCTCGTCGCCGTGCGCTTGCCGTAGCCTTCCGCCGTGATCGTCAGAACCTCGGCATTGCGCGCGAGGTTGTCCATGCCAACGACCACATCGCCCGCCTTCAGGTTGATGCCCTTGACGCCGCGCGCCGTGCGTCCCATCGAGCGCACATCGTCTTCAGCGAAGGCGACCGCCATACCGCCCGCCGTGCCGAGTATCACATGCTTTTCACCGTCCGTGAACTTGACGCCGATGAGCTCGTCGTCCTCGTCGAGGTTGATCGCATTGAGCCCGCCTCTGCGGATCGACTGGAACTCGGAAAGGCTCGTCTTCTTCACGATGCCCTTCTTCGTCGCCATGAAGAGGTAGCGTTCGGGCAGGAACTCCTTGACCTGGATGACCGCTGTGATCTTCTCCTCGCTCTCAAGCTGCAGGAGGTTGATGATCGCCGTACCCTTCGCCTGGCGGCTCGCCTCGTTGATCTCGTATGCCTTGAGGCAGTAGACGCGCCCGCGGTTCGTGAAGAAGAGAATCGTGTGATGCGTCGTCGTGACGAGGATATTTTCCACGAAGTCGGCTTCCTTCGTGCCCATGCCCGTCACGCCGACGCCGCCGCGTTTCTGGCGGCGATACGTGTCGAGCGGCATGCGCTTGATGTAGTTGTTGTGCGTGAGCGTGATGACGACGTCTTCCTGCGCGATGAGGTCTTCGACGTTGATCTCGGAGGTGTCGATCGTGATCTCCGTGCGGCGCTCGTCGCCGTACTTCTCGCGCACGGCAAGCAGCTCATCCTTGATGATCTTGTCGATCTTTCCCTCGTCGGCGAGAACGGATTTGAGCCAGTCGATCATCTTCAAGACCTCTTGGTACTCCTCCTCGATCTTCTCGCGTTCCAGACCCGTCAGACGCTGCAGACGAAGGTCGAGAATCGCCTGCGCCTGCTTCTCGCTGAGCTTGAATCCTTCCATGAGGCGCTCACGCGCGATGTCCGCCGTGCGGCTCTCGCGGATCGTCGTGATGACGGCGTCGAGATGATCGAGCGCGATGGTCAAGCCTTCGAGGATATGAGCGCGCGCCTCGGCTTTCGCCAATTCGTACTTCGTGCGCCGCGTGATGACGTCCTGCTGGTGCTTGATGTAGTAGTGCAGTACCTCTTTCAGCGTGAGCACGCGCGGACTGCCGTCGACGAGCGCGAGCATGATGACGCCGAAGCTGTCCTGCAGCTGCGTGTGCTTGTAGAGCTGGTTCAAGATGACGTTGGCATTCGCGTCGCGGCGCACGTCGATGACGATGCGCATACCGCTGCGGTCGGACTCGTCGTTCAAGGCCGTGATGCCCTCGATCGCCTTGTCGCGCACGAGCTCGGCGATCTTCTCGACGAGACGCGCCTTGTTCACCTGATAGGGCAGCTCCGTCACGATGATGCGCGAGCGGCCGCTCGACGTCGTCTCGATGTGCACGCGCGCGCGAAGCTTGATGACGCCGCGCCCCGTCGTATATGCCTGACGCATGCCCTCCGTGCCGAGGATCAGTCCCGCCGTTGGGAAATCTGGCCCCTTGATGACCGTCATAAGCTCCTCAACGGTAGCATCGGGGCGATCGATGAGCATCAACGTGCCGTCAATGACCTCGCGCATATTGTGCGGCGGAATGTTCGTCGCCATGCCGACAGCAATGCCCGCCGTGCCGTTCGCAAGAAGCTGCGGGAACTTCGCGGGCAGCACGGTCGGCTCTTTCAAGGACTCGTCGTAGTTCGGTGCGAAATCCACCGTCTCCTTGTCGATGTCCTGCAGCATGAGCTCCGCGACCTTCGACATGCGCACCTCGGTGTAGCGCATCGCTGCCGCCGGATCGCCGTCGACCGAGCCGAAGTTGCCGTGACCGTCGGCGAGCATGTAGCGCATGGAAAAATCCTGCGCCATGCGCACGATCGCGTTGTAGACGGAACTGTCGCCATGCGGGTGGTACTTACCGAGGACTTCACCGACGATGCGCGCCGACTTCTTGTACGGTTTGCCCGAACCCATGCCCGCTTCCTGCATCGCATAGAGGATGCGGCGGTGCACAGGCTTCAGACCATCGCGCACGTCCGGCAGGGCGCGGGCGACGATGACGCTCATGGCGTAGTCGATATAGGAATTCTTCATCTCACTTGCGAGATTTACAGGAACGATCTTCCCCTCGCCAAAATCCACACTCTCACCCCAAAAATATAGTCGAGAACAGTATCTAACCTTAGTAGTATAGCATTTTTTGCAGAAAAAGTCCATGCGGCGAAAGGCGGGGTTGGCGCACATCACTTTCGTACAGCCGTTATCCCATATGCCATCGCAAATATAGCTGAAAGCCGATGCATGGAGACTCTTGCTCCACGCATCGGCTTTCGCTCTATATTGTCTCAGACTCTGCTCAAAGCCTGAACTTCGCCACCCCCTGCTGCAACTGCTGCGCGAGATCTGCGAGCGTGTGGCTCGCGGCTGCGATCTCCTCGGCGGACGCCGCCTGCTCCTCGGAGACGGCGGACACGTCCGTCGCCTTCTGCTGCACGGCTTGGGACAGGTCGCTGACCTTTTGCACCGTATCGACCGTGCTCTTGCAGTCCGTTTCGAGTGCGCCCGTGATCTTCGTGAGCTTTTCTACCTGCTCGGTCAAGGCTTCAACAGAACCGGCGATGCTCGCGAACTTCTCGTCGGCAGCGCGAACTTGGCCGACATTGCCCTTGACCTCGTCTTCCTGCGATTTCGTCAGTGCGAATGTGCTCTCGATCTGCGCGGAGTTCTTGCCGATGACCGTGCTGATCTCCTGCGCCGCCTGCTCGCTCTGCTCGGCGAGCTTTCGCACCTCGTCGGCGACGACGGCGAAGCCCTTGCCCTGCTCGCCTGCTCGCGCTGCCTCGATCGCGGCATTCAGCGCGAGGAGTTTCGTCTGTCCCGAAATGTTCGTGATGACCTCGTTGATCTCCGCGATGTTCTTCGAGCCGTCGTAGAGGTGCTGCACGGCTGTGCCGACCTTCACGGCACCTTCCGCAAGATTCTCGACGCCTGCAACTGCTTTTTGGAGCGCCTCGCGGCCTTCTCTCGTCGCCTTTCCCGTCTCGTCTGCGACCTTTGTCGAGGCATCGACGACTTTGGCGATGTCCCGCGTCTGCTCACCCATGTTGTGCGCGACCTCGTTCGCCATCTCCACGATATCGTTCTGCTCTGCCGCGCGCTCGGCGATATCGACGACGGCTTCCGCCGCAGCCTGCGACGCATTTGCCGTCTGCGTCGAGCTCGCCGTCAATGTCTCGGAGGATGCAAGCACTTGTTCGGCCGCCTTCACTGTGTCTTCGACCATCTTGCGCAGCGTCGCGAGCATCGCGCTCGAGCTGTTCTGCAGCACGCCGACCTCGTCGACGCGTTCGCTCGTGGGAAGCTTGTGCGTGAGATCTCCCTTGGAGATGAAGCCCATCGACTCAGACAAAATCTCGATGGGCGAAATCATGCCCGTGAGGAAGTAATACGTGATGCCGCCGAGAAGTGCAAGCGCCGCGAGGCTGATGCCAAGGATCGCGTACGACATACGCGTCGCCGCCGCAAACGCTTCAGAGAACGGCATCTCGATGACAATGTGCCAACCCGTCGTCCCGATCGGCTCAGAACGGAAGAACTTCTTGACGCCTTGGAATTCCGCTTCAAAAGCCTGCGCTTCATCTGATGTGAAGCGTGCGGCAAGATCCTTGTACTTGCCGCCGTCGAGCTCATTGAGCGGCGGATCGTCAAGTGTGAACTTCTTGTGATAAATATACTCGCTGTTCGGTCCCAAGACAAAGAGCGATCCCGTCTCACCGACCTTGATGTCCTTGAGGAACTCTGTAATCTGCTCGACCGCGAGATTCATGCCGATGACCCCGATGAGCTCGCCGTTCCTTCGCACGGCGCGACTCAGCGTCACGACATTCGTATGATCCGACGCTGTCGGATAGACAGGGGAAATCTCCACCTTGTCGGAGGCCGCCGCATTCTTGTACCAGTCGCGCGTGCGCGGATCGTAACCTGCAGGAAGGGATTGACTCGCTGCATAGGAGCCATCGGGTTTGCCAATATAGAACGACTGGACGCCCGGTCTGCTGCCCAGATGTGACACAGCGTCCTGCAGCGCCTCACCTTCGGGCATATTGTCCGCCCAGCTCATGGCGATTGCTTCCAGCGTCTCGCTTTTTCCCAACAAATTTCCATCGATGATTGCCGCATTGTGGCCGGAGCGCTCGGTCATGGCAATGAGCCGGCTCGTCCTGAGACCGTCACTTGCCAACAGATAGATGATGACGCCCATGACGGCAAACACGATGATCAAGGGCACGCCGATGCTCAAGAGCATCTTCGGTTTCAACTTCATTTCATTACCCTCCATATAAAGATTCTTATTCGCACTGGTTTCGGCAACAGGAAAAGGGAGGATTCATCCCTCCCTTTTCCTGCGCTCCCGTATTCTCTTTATCGGGCATTTTGCAAAAATCTTTAGCCCAAAAGCATATTTTCACGCGAGCCTTTCAGAAGATATGTTCAGCCGCCACGCGAAGCGACATAAATTGCTTTTCCGTCCGCTTCCTACAGACGGAACTGCGCCACGCCCTTCTGCAGCTGCTGCGCAAGCTCGGCGAGCGTGTGGCTCGCGGCTGCGATCTCCTCGGCAGACGCCGCCTGCTCCTCGGAGACGGCGGACACGTCCGTCGCCTTCTGCTGCACGGCATGGGACAGGTCGCTGACCTTCTGCACCGTATCGACCGTGCTCTTGCAGTCCTTTTCGAGCGCTCCCGTGATCGTCCCGACCTTCGCGACCTGCCCAATCAGGGCACGGATGGATTCAGCGATCTTCGCAAACTTCTCGTCAGCTGCGCGGACTTCTTCCACGCTCTCTTTGACCTCTTCGTCCTGCGATTTCGTCAGCGTGAATGCGTTCTCGATCTGCGCGGAGTTCTTGCCGATGACCGCGCTGATCTCCTGCGCCGCCTCCTCGCTCTGCTCGGCGAGCTTTCGCACCTCGTCGGCGACGACCGCGAAGCCCTTGCCCTGCTCGCCCGCACGCGCCGCCTCGATCGCGGCGTTCAAGGCGAGAAGTTTCGTCTGTCCCGCGATGCTCGTGATGAGCTCATTGATCTCCGCGATATTCTTCGAGCCGTCGTAGAGGTTCTGCACAGCCTCGCCGACCTTTACGGAGTTCGCCGCGAGGCTGTCGACGCCCGCGACCGCCTTTTCCAGCACAGCGCGGCCTTCGCGCGTCGCCTCAGCCGTCGTCTCAGCAACCTTCGTCGATTCACCGACCACCTTGGCGATGTCTGCGGTCTGCGCGCCCATGTTGTGCGCGACTTCGTTCGCCATCTCCGCGATGTCGCTCTGCTCCGCCGCGCGCTCGGCGATGTCGACAACGGCTTCTGCCGCCGACTGCGACGCATTCGCCGTCTGCGTCGAGCTTGCTGTCAACTCCTCAGAGGACGCGAGCACCTGCTCGCTGGCCTTCGAGGTGTCCTCGACCATCTTTCGGAGCGTCGTGACCATCTGACTCGAGCTCGTCTGCAGCACGCCGATCTCGTCGACGCGATCGCTCGCGGGCAATTTGTGCGTAAGATCCCCCTTGGCGATGAAACTCATCGTCTCGGACAGGATCTCGATTGGCGAAATCATGCCCGTGAGGAAATAGTAGGTGATGCCGCCCAAAAGCGCGAGAGCGACGAGGCTGATGACAAGAATCGCATAGAGCATCTGCGTCGCCGATGCGAACGCCTCCGACTGCGGCACCTCGATGATGATGTGCCAGCCCGTCGTGCCGATCGGCATCGATTCGTAGAACTTCTGCACGCCGTTGAACTCCGCCTCGAACATCTGCGGATCCTTCGATGTGAAGCGTGCTGCCAGATCCTTGTACTTGCCGCCATCCATCTCGTTGAGTCGCGGATCGTCGAGCGTGAATTTCTTGTGGTAGATGAATTCGCTGTCCGGTCCCAGGACGAAGAGCGAGCCATGCTCGCCGACCTTCACATCCTTCAAAATCTCCGTCATACTATCGACGGAAGCATCCATGCCGATGACAGCGACAAGCTCGCCGTTCTTATTGTAGACCGCCTTGCTCAGCGTCATGACCCGCGTTTTGTCAGGGTCGCTCTGATAGACCTCGGAAAGCTCCACATCCTTCGAGTTTACTGCATTCTTGTACCACGGGCGCGTGCGCGGATCGAAACCTTCCGACACCTGATCCTTCACCACGGACGAACCGTCGGGGAAGCCGACGTAGAAGTCAAAGACGCCAGGTCGTGCCGAGATGTCGCGGACCGCCTGCTGCAGATCGTCCCCCTGCGGCAGACCGACGCTCCAATCCTGAGCGATGGTCTCCACCATCGCGCGCTTTTCCTGCACACTGCCGTCAAGCTCCGCCGCATAACGGCCCGCGCGCTGCTCCATGCCGACTTCCACCGCGCTTTTCAACCCCGAGCTTGCCATCAGATAGATGATTGTTCCCATGAGGATGAAGATGACGATGAGCGGAATGCCGATGCTCAAAAGCATCTTCGGTTTGAGTTTCATTTCGTGCTCCTCCCTGTGTTCTTCCAAAACTTGTAACCTACATGCTTCTCTTCTACTCCATTTTCAAATATCCTGCAAAGATTCCTGATATTTAAGGAACCGCTGATAAAATGAAGTCGCCCAGATTTGCGCAGATGCGCTGTATCTATAGCGGTCAACGTCAGCCAATCATGCGGCGCACTTCGCGCTTGCATTCTTGGGACGTTTTCGCATACGAGCCGTTGCCCAATTGCCTGCGTCCTTCGGACTTGGCTCTTGGACGGCTCAGCAAGGAGACAGACCGGAGGCGTAGCGGTGCTACGTCGAGGATTTGTCGACGACGAGAGGACAGCGCAGATGCGTGAAGATGGGTGGCTGAATTTATCAGTGGTTCCCTAATATAGAGGAACCGGTTCCTCGCCCAAGGGTGAGGAAAATGACGATCAACGAAATGGTTTTACAGTCGCAGAGGGGAAATGGCGAAGTTCTGGCAGAGCTTTGCGAGAAGTTTCAGGGGATGTTCTTTCGCGCGGCGCGACAGCGCCATCTGCGCACCGTATTTGAGGACGCTTTGCAGGCGGCACGCGAGAGCTTTCTGCGCGCCGTGCGCGATTTCGACGCGGCGCTCGGCGTGCCGTTTGAGGGCTTTGCCAAGCGCCGCGTCTACGGCGATCTGCATACGCTCTTCCGCCGCGAACGCGCCTATTGGCAGCGCGAGGTGCATCCGGGAGATGACGAGGAGGGCAAGAGCTTCTGGGAGTCTGTCGTAGATGATGCCGCAGGCGGCACGGCTGCAAACTTCGCGCTCAAGGATGCGCTCTTCGCTGCGATGAGGACGCTGTCGGAGCGCGAGAAGGAGCTTCTGTCGCTCGTCTATCTTGCGGATTGGAGTCTCAAGGAAGCCGCCGCGAAGCTCGGTCTCAGCGCTGCCTATGCCGCTGTCGTCAAGCGGCGCGCGTTGCAGAAGATGAAGAAGCTGCTCGTGTGATCGGAAGAGTACGGGGAAACGGCGAAAGGTCAGCGCCTTCGGCTTGACTTCTTGGGGCTTCATGGCAAAAAAAATCATCGCCTTGCTTAAGGAAAATGGAGGAAGCTACGATATAATTGCTGTAAAGTGATAGGGAGGTCGGCGGAGACCTCTGGGCATATCAGGGAAGACAGTCGCAGCGTAGGGAAGCGCGTCTCTTTGGCTGTGGCGTCAATGATCAGGGAGGTTTTTGCTGTGCCACTAGTAGTAAAGAACAATATGCAGGCAGCGAATACGCTGAACACGCTGAACAAGAACGAGAAAGACCGTGCGAAGAGCCTTGCACAGGTTTCCTCGGGCATGAAGATCACGAGCGCAGGCGACGATCCTTCGGGCATGTCGATCTCTGAGCGCATGCGCGTGCAGATCCGTGCGCTCGATCAGGACAATCAGAACACGCAGAACGGCAACAGCATGATGAAGGTCGCCGAGGGCGCTGTCGCCTCGACCGTTGAGATCTTGCGCACGCTAAAGGAGAAGTGCATCAACGCGGCGAACGACACGAACACCGATGACGACCGCGCGACGATCCAGAAGGAAATGGACGCGATGGTCGATCAGATCAACGACAACGCGAATGCACAGTACAACGGCAAGATTCTGATGAGCGGCATGTACAACAATAAAGTTATGGATACGAATAAGGGAACGAGTTCTACTTATGCCAATACGGCCTTTGACTTCGGTGCACCGACGACGAATCCTGCTACTGTCAAACTTACGGATTTGAAGGATCGAAACGGTGGTTCTGTGGGTGTTCTGCCGACGGACTGGATGACGGTCTCCTATGTTAAGGACGGCAAGACTTATCAGAATACGATGCGGGTAGGGAGTAATCGGTTCCAAGATATCTTTAACTGGGTGCCAGCCAATACGGACATGGAAGTTTATACTGGGGTTGATCCGCTTCCGGGTACGACTGATCCCGATTGGTCCGATGTTGGCGTTGATCAGTACGGACACAAGGTGCATACGCCCGACGGGCAGACTGCGATGACCGTTCGTGCCAGAATTGGCGGTACGGGTGGTCAGATCAGCGGTGTGACGTTTTGCTTGACGGATTCGCGCGGCAATATCAAGAAGGCACAGAACAATATGTTCGACAAGTTCCAGATGACGGTGCGCGCTCAGGATCCGACGCCCGACAACGCCATGGTCTTCCAGATCGGCACGCGCTCGAACCAGGCGGTCAAGGTTGGTTTCACCGATATGCATGCGAAGGCGCTTGGTATGATGGGGTCTGACTCGAGAGCTATTCAGGTCACGACGCGAGATCGTGCCAATGCGGCGGTCAATGTCATCGAGAACGCACTCTCCATGTGCCTCGACCAGCAGACGGTGCTCGGCGCTGCGCAGGCTCGCCTGCAGTTCACGTCGGCGAATATCATCACGGCGAGCGAGAACACGCAGGGTGCCGAGTCGACGATCCGCGACGCCGATATGGCGAAGGCGATGACGGACTACACGAAGAGCAATATCCTCACGCAGACGGCGCAGGCCATGCTCGCACAGGCGAACCAGTCGTCGAGCGGCGTGCTGAGTCTGCTGCAGTAAGTGCAGGAATATATGGGTGGCTTTTGCCGCCTCAATGACCTGCCGAGGCAGGAGTCGAGAAGGAAAGAAAGCCACCACATCTTGTGGTGGCTTCTCTTGCGATAGAAAGGAAGATAAGAAATGAGAGGAATGAGCAAGAAGGACGCCTTGGCGTGTCAGGTCAGCCTTGGTCTCTTTGCCGGCCTCCTCGGCATTGCCTCGACGGCGCACGGTGCGCCGATTGCTGACGGCGGCGGAGCGAATCATGACGGCGTGCGTGCAGGCGGCGCTACGATCAATCAGTCCGGTACGACGACAAATATCACGGGCGGTCCGAACAATGTTATCGGCTGGAAGGATTTTTCCGTCAAAAACGGTGAATCTGTAGTGTTTGATGGCGGCGCAAATACGAACAATTACCTCAATGTCGTCACGGGCAAGGTTACGTCGCGCATCGATGGCTCGATTACAGGCGGCAACAATGTCTATATCGCGAATACGAACGGTGTTGTCTTTGGTGAGTCGGCTAGCGTCAATGTTGGCAATCTCTATGTGACGACGCGCGCGGTCGATGTCGATGCCATCGGTAGGGCTGTGGCAGGCGGCGCGACGCTGGCCTCGCAGGAAAGCTCCATCATCAATACGACGGCGGCTGCTGCGCCGAATACGGCAAAGGCAGAGATCGTCAGTCTCGTCGACGGCACAGGCCACAGTGTAGCGGCGAACAAGATCGTGCTTGAAGGGCAGAGTGTACGCATCCTGAACTCGGCGAATATCACGGCGACGACGGATGTCCAGATCAGCGTGAGTGAGGCACAGAAAAAATTTCAGAAAAAGGTTGGCGGAACCGTGACGACGGAGGGTACGCGAGACAATGGCTATATTCATGTCGGTAGCACGACGGGAGGCACTGCTCCGACATCCTATCACGGCAATCTCGCGGTGGAAGGATTCAAACTCGTCAGTACGCCGCAAGAGCTCGAGGATATGAAGAATGATCTCGCGGGCAAATACATGCTGAAGAACGATATCGATCTTTCGTCTACGACGCATACGCCGATCGGCGATCATAATGCAGCTTTTACAGGCAAATTCGACGGCATGTTCCATGAAGTGAAGAATATGACGCTCGGCGCAGGTACGGCTGCAGACCATGTTGGCCTTTTTGGCAATATCAACGGTGCAGTCGTCATGAATGTCGGCATCAAGAATGCGAATCTTTCCTCACTTGATTATGGCGGGGCAGTCGTCGGCAAGGCGGAGAACAGCCATATTTTCAATGTTTACAACGAAAGCACGAGCATGATTGGCAGTACGGGATCAAGTGCTACAAACGCGGGCGGTGTTGTAGGCTGGCTTAAAAATTCTACGTTGGATACTGCATATAATACATCTGACGTAGGAAAGCAGGCGGGCGGACTGGTCGGTAACTTGGATTATTCACAGATCATGGATGCTTATAACACGGGTGCGGTTCAGTTTAATACGGGCACCAACAACAATGAGTCTTGGGGAGGCTATGCGACCGGTCAGGGAACTACATCTATTGTCCACAATGTCTATCTGAAAAACAATGGAGCTGCAGCAGCAGGCGGCAACGATCTGAGCATGTCGGTGCAGGGATCGTATCAGATTGATGGTGCAAACAAGAATAAACTCTTGCAAGGCACGGATGAAAAAGATGCCTTTTCTGCCACTTCCTACAGCACTTGGGACATCGCTGCTGACGGCGGTGAGAATAAGACCTGGCGTATTTTTGACGGCCATTCCCTGCCGCTTCTGACCGCCTTTATGCAGGGCGCGGTGCAGGCGGAGTATGCCTATGCCGATTTCCAGCAGGCGGGTCATGCACACAGCGGCGATACCGCTTCCACCTATACGGTGCAGGCGGCGGACAAGCAGACGGACGGCAGCTATGTCACGCGTGCGGGCGTGAAGAGCAACGAGGGCAAGAGCGTCAGCCGCGTCTACAATGCCGACTACCTGAAAATCGCGAAAAAGAATAACGACGGCTCTTACTCTGCCATCACGAATGTTAATGATGCGGATCTTAAACTCTATGGCGCAGATGATCGCTCGCTCGTACATCTTTCCCAAGATACGGCCGGCGGCGGCCGCCGCAATGCGGGATCCAATGCAGCCTATGATGGAGTCGACGGCAAGGGTGGCCGCGAGGCTATGCTCTATGGTGGCCAGCACGGCTATGATATCGCGGGCGCGAACGTCACGATCGGCAAGCGCAAGGTTGTCGGATCGGTCGATAATATGGGCAAGATCGAGCGTGAGTACGACGGCACGGCTGATGCCTCGGCGCAGTTTGCTGCTGCTATCAAGACGGGTAATGTTTCCCTGCGCACGGATGGCCTTGTGGACGGCGATGGTGCGTCGGTCAATTTCTCCAACAACAATGCCGTCACCTTCCGTCAGGCATGGACGGCCGCCTCGGCGGAAAGTCCGGATGTCGGATATGACAAGCCCGTCTATGTCAACGGTACCTTGGTGCAGTTTACGAGCCCTACGGGCGACAAGGAAAACTATGAGTTTGATGCGAGCGCTATCAATGACATGCACCTCAAGGGCAACATCACCCAGCGCACGATTACGGCGACGTTGAACCCGGCGACGGGCATCAACAAGGTTTATGATGGTGATGAGGATGTCAAGGGTGCTGCTTATATTCCGACGGCGACAAACAATGTGCTGACGCTTACGAATACCGTTGGCAGTAATACGGCGGCAAATCTTCTTGACTATACGGATATCAAGGGGAAGTACAGGACAGGCGACAGCAATGCCAACCCCGGCACGGAAACGAAGCAGGCGGGGGCACATGGTGTTGCCTACAGCGGCATCAAACTTAAGGGTGCCAATAAGCACAACTACAAACTCGTCGATGGATCGGGCAATATCCTCTACCGTGAGGCTGTCACGGGCGAAACGACGACGGACGCTGTCGTGACCTCAGGCACCATTTGGGGTAAGGGCGAGATCAAGAGGCGCAATATCAGTGCGGATACCTTCCTCTGGAACAACAGCGGCACAGTGACCAAGGTCTATGATGGCACGAGCAAGTTCGATAATGCTGCGAACAAGACGATCACTGCGAAGAAGGCGGGCCCTGGCGTCAATCCGGATGAGGGACTGATCGCGGGCGACGCCGGCAATGTGAAGTTCGAGATCGTCGGCAAGGGCGAGTTCCGAAAGTCCGACGGTACAACTCCGACGGCGAACGTTGCAGAAGCGGCGAAGGCCGCCTACAAGCTCACGGCTACAAATAAAAATGCGGACGATGACGTCCTGTCCAACTACAAGATCGGCGGCGTCGATGCCGTATCAGGCGGCAAGTACGACGTCACGAGCGCGGGCAAGATCACGCCGCGCGTCATCGACGTCCAGCTGCTCAAGGCGGCGGGCATCGATAAGACGTATGACGGCACGGTCGACGCCGTCGAAGGCGACGACGGCCACAAGTATCTGACGATGGGCAAGAACTGGGTCGGCTATGCCGGTACGGGCAAACTCGTCGACGATACGAACGACAGCGGCGTCGGCACGGACGGCGCAAAAATCAAAGTAACGGCGGTCTATCGCCAACATGGAACGACTACGGATGATAAGAACGTCGCTCGCGCTGCTGACAAGACAGTCATCGAGAATGGCAAGGACGTCTATTATACCTTCAAGCTGGAAGGCGGAAACGCCGCGACGAACTACACGTTCAACGCTGACGGCATTACGCCGCAGGCGGAGAAGTATGCGACGGGCACGGGCAAGATCACGCCGAAGAAGCTGACGCTTACATCCACTTCGCCGGTCACGCGCGGCTACAATGGCGGCTCTGACGCTTCGGCGTCGCTGCTGAATGGCAAGCATACCCTAGACGGTAAGATCTCGGGCGATGTGGTCACGCTCAATACGAATACGGATACGACGAATCCTCCCGTCAGCACGATCACGGGAACGTATTACAAGAACACGACGAAAGCCGAGAAGGCCGTGAACCGCGGCACGGGCTATACCGTGGCATATACGGGCATCTCGACGGCTCTCACGGGAGCGGACAGCGGCAACTATGAGATTGACGATGCGTTCGACGTCCTCGGCGACATCACGAAGATGGTCCTGACGAAGGACAACCTCAAGATATTCTTGAAGAGCAAGGTCACGAAGACGTACGACGCGAACGAACGCGCCGAGGCGGACGGACTGCAGAAGCTCACGGTCGATGGGACGGAACTCAAGCCGGGCATCGGCTATGAGATTGAGCGGGCGAACTCCGTATACTACAATACATCTGCCAATACAGGAGACTTCCAGGCACCGAACGCAAACGCGCAGGAGGATGATGGCGCTACACTGCACGCAGGTGCCGCTGCCTATGGCGTCAAATATAAGATCAAGCTTCTCGGAGATGCCGCAGGGAATTACGAGCTTGGCAACTGGACCGATGGGAATACGGCGGCAGGAAAGTACACGGTAGCCGGCAATCGCATCACCTTCGAGCAGGACGGCGTCGGCTACATCCAGTCGCGCAAGATGTATGTGAGCCTCAGCGGCAACGCCAAGGACCTGGAAATGAAATGGACCACGAAGTCCTACGACGGAACGACGAAACTGATCATCCAGGGAGCGACCAACGGAGATCCGTTCCTCAGTTTTGGCGATGGCGGAAAGAAGGACGCGGGATTTGCCAAGAAGGAGAACGGCCTCGATGATGCGTCCAATATCTCGACGGGCGCTTATCAAAATCGCAATGCCGGCGCTGCAGCCGACAAGGTTCTCTATACGCCGAAGGTTACTGGCGTGCAGACGAACTATGTTTTCTACCATGCGCCGGACGGTGGCTCGCAGTATGCGGGACAGAAATGGGATGCTGTGCATGCGCCGCTTACGGGCAAAGGCAAGATCACCCAGGCGGATCTTCTCGTCACGACACCGACGGACGTCCGGCGGCAGTACAATGGTGATGTCGATGTAGCGACGGGGCAGGGAAAGCTGGAATTGGCGACGCCGAAAAAGCACGAATCGGCGCCGGGAGCAGACGATGCAAATACTAATGGCGTACTCGACGATGTTAAGCTTAATCACATCGCAGAGAAGCCCGACGGCTCGGATGCGACGGACAAGTATTACCGCTATTACAACAAGAAAGACGCCAACGTCGATGATACGACGGCGAACAAGAACAAGTATGTGACGTATCGCCGCATCCAGCTTACGGGCGCTGACGCCGGAAACTATAAACTGGTCTATAAGGATGCCGCTGGAGAGAATGCCGATCTCGACAAGGATACGATGACTGATTCCAATGGCAACCCATACTATACGATGAAGGGCTATGGCCTGATCGAGAAGCGCAAGGTCACGGGGGACAACTTCGACATCGGCTTGCAGACTGGTGCAGTCGAGAAAACGTACGACGGCAACAAGTGGGTGCAGGGACACGATGGCACGGGCTTCGTCTCGGGCAAGATGGCGAGTCAGAATCCTACGCTTTGGAAGAACCTTGTGACGAAGAGCTATGTGAAAGATGGGACGAAAGAGATCGACATCGGCATAGCGAGCGTCAACGAAGCGGAATACCGTCCGACGGACAATACCGGAAATGCCGGTACGCGTGCCAAGGACGCAGGATCCGGCAAGAAGGTTCGTCTCAATGTCACATTCGATCCAGCGGATTTGAAGAACTTCGACCTCTCAGGTCTGCGGAATGCTGCTGCAAATGAAGGCGCATGGCAGGCCAATGGCAGCTATGACTACTATAAGATCACGGACGGCAAGATCAATCCGAAGGAGCTTCGCGTTGATGCGGATGCTTATGCACGCAAGGTCTATGACGGCACGTCGAAGGTCAAGGATATCGAAAATCATCTCCATCTGCATGATGAAGATGTGGTCAAGGAAGGAACCGACGGAGATGACGTCAAGCTCGTCTACGGTTCGGGGAAATCTGAGGGCCTTTACAAGCAGGGAGGAGCGGATGTTTCCAAGGCGAACATCGATCCTTTCGCTGCGGCAGCGAAGGGCTATGATGTCGAGTACACGGTGAGTTTCGACGGAAAGGACAAGGACAACTATACCTTCAAGCATGACGGGACGGCTGTCGCCGACGGCGGAAAGATCACAGCCAAGGGCGACATCGAGCGCCGCATGGTCTTTGCTGATCTCGTCAATCCTACGCTCGAAAAGTATTACGACGGCACGAAGGATGCGAAGCGTTACAGCAGCACGTCGAATGCGAACGAGGATATCGAGGATGCGAATCTCACGAATGCGACGGCAGGAAGCGCCAAATCGGTCACGGTTCTTGCGAAGAGCAGTGCGAGCTTCTCTGATGATCATATCAAGAACCGCGATACAGGACTCTTGAATGCGGACAAATGGTCTGCAAAAGGTGAATTCGCTGAGAAGGACGCCGGTGCAAGGAAGGTGACGTATACGCTCACGCTCTCCGACGGTGCACAGGACAACTATCGCATCTACAAGAAGAGCGACTTCGATCAACTGGACAAGGGCGCTCTGACGCTGGCAGAATTCCAAAACAAGGCGCTCGCACGCGATGCCGGAACCGGCAGCGCAAAGATTGACGGCGAAGGGAGGATCCAAAAGGCGAACCTCCTCGTCAAGGCGGCGGAGGCGCAGAAGGTCTACAATGGCGATACGAAAACCGATACGGTCACGGGCGGCATCCTCTCGAAGCTCACGATTGACGGCGTATACTACGATACGGCGAAGGCAGCCGTCCAAGCCGGCGGCGCGTATGAAGCATCAGCGACGCTCAATCATACGCCAGCCAATGATGAGTATCGGGCGGAGTATCGCGATCCCAATGTGAAGCCGAAGGACGGCAAGGCGAACGCTGTCAACTACAGTCATATTCAGCTCGTCGATCAGGCGAACAACTACAACCTCGTCTATCAGACGACGGAAGGCATCAAGGATCTTGAAGACGATACGACAGCAGGCTATTACAAGATGACGGGCGCAGGCAAGATCACGCCGCTTACCATCACCGATGTGGAGCTGAATCCGGCTTTCAATCCCTCTTCGATTAGGAAGACGTATGATGGCACGGCGGACATCCCCGATGCGATGGATCGTCTGCGCAAATCGGGGGCAAAAGTCAAGGTCAAGTACACCGAGGGCGCGACGCCGAAAGAGTGGGACATCACGGAAATCGACGGTGCGTATTCGGCAACGGGCAAGTTCAAGGACACGGGAACGCTTCTGGCGAAGGATGCCGGGACGAATAAGGATGTCCAATTCACCTTCTCGGTGGACAAGGACAACTTCATCTATACGGGTCCGTCGATCGACAAGCCCTATCACGGCATCGGTACGATCGATCCGCGCAAAGTGAAGCTCACTTTGCAGGATGTGCAGAAGATCTACGACGGCAAGACAGGCGTCAAGAACGGCTACTACGAAGGCCGTGGCAGCACCCTGAAAGAGCATGCCAATCAAGATGTCACGCTCCGAGATCTCATCCAGGCGGAAGAGGCGGAGCGCGATGACAAGACGGGCGCCCTCAAGAATGAGCGCGGCCTTCTTGGTACGGACGGCGTTAAGTTGGATCTGAGGAATCTCGATGCAAAGTACCTCGACAAGGACGCGAACCGCTCGCCGTATTCGCCCGGTATGAAGAAGGAAGTAGGCTACAAGCTGCATCTGACCGGCGATGCGAAGGCGGAGGACAACTATGAGTTCGAGGTGTATGACAACAACAACGCAGCCATCAGCCAGGCGAACAAGACGGCGGATTACAATGTCATCGGGCATGGTGATATTTGGTACAAGAAGGTCGAGTTCGATCTCAGCCAGCTCGACAAGGAGTATGACGGCAATGCCAACTTGACGGAGAAGACGCTCAAGGAGAAGCTCCTGCTCAAGGGAGCGGTCGACGGTGAAAATCTGTCCCTCGATGATGAGGCGATCAAAAAGATCAAGAACAAGAACGGCAGTTATGGCGACCGGAAGGCAGACGGCTCTTTCACGCAGAATGCGCATGTCAAGCGCAGGAACGGCAGTACCGGAGAGGTCGTTGCGCGCGATGTGCGCCTGCAGGGTCTGGATGAAGCGATGGCGAGCCTCAGTGACCGTGACGTCAATGGAGCGAAGAATTATTTCTACAATGGCTACGTTGATGAAAGCGGTACGTACGTCCATCCGGAAGACATGGTCTACGGCAAGGGAAAGATCACGCCGAAGGCGGTCAAGCTGAAAAAGACTTGGGTCGGCGGCTTTGAAAAGCCCTATGACGGCACGAGCACTGCCAAGATCAAGGGGGCGGACGGCCACTACTACAGCTTCGGCGAGGCAAGCGCCGTCGGGGAGAAGGATACCGAAGAAACCAAGAAGATCAAGCAGGACGTCAAGCGAGCGTTCTATGATAAGCTGCATCTTTCCGTCGACCTCGGCACGGTAGGAGGCGCGATCCCTCTCGACTACAAGCTCTACGGCGATGCCGAGGGCGACGAACCGGCGAATATGCCCTACTATGCAAACCCGACGACCAAGGAGCGCGATGCCAATGTGCATAACGACGGCGCTCTGACGAGTAAGAAGAAAGACATCGTCTATCGTTTGAAGGAGGTCACGTCCGGCAAGGACTATAAGGATTGGGAGCTCGATCCGGGCGATATGGAAGCCCGCCTTTTGGACGGCACCTACAAGCCGGACGGCACGACCGAGGGGACGAGTCCTCTTGGCTATACAGCGACGATCACTCCGCGCAAGATCACGGTGGACGAGAAGGACACCGCGCCGCTGGCGAAGATCTACGACGGCACGGATACGGTCAGGGATCTTCTGCGCGTCGGGGAGAAGCCTTTTGATTCGACGCATCCCGACTTCGCCTATCAGGGTATCTTGGAAACGGATAAAGGCAAGGTCAAAGTGGAAGCGACTTCGACCGATGGGCGTTTCCATGACCGTAGGACGGATGCAGCGGACAAGAACGCGACGCTGGATGCAAAGTCTTGGGAAGAGCTCGCGAAGCGTAAGGATTACAACGAGTACAATACGAAGAACGAGAGCGGCAAGGTCGTGCATTACAATCTGGCGCTCAAGAGCGTGCAGCATCCCGATTCGCCAAACGAGGCGGAGAAGATCGCGCTCGGCAACTACGAGGTTGCTTCCACTCATGATGCTTCGGCGGAAATTGTCAAGCGAAAGGTCAAGGTGGAGCTTGACGCCGTCGCGCCGGAGACGCTCACGCGTGATTATGATGGCTCGACGAAGGCGGCTGTGCGCGGTCTGCACTTCTCCCCGACCAATGACGCGCATACGGGTCTCGTCGGTACGGAGCAGGCGCTCCTGCAGGGTGGCAATACGCGGCAGGGCGTCTATGACACGAAGGATGTCAAGCGCGATGAGAACGGCGTCGTCCGAAAGAATGCGCATACGATCACCTATGGAAATCTTGCCATGAATGATGATGCGGTGTCGAAGAACTATGAGATAGATCCCGCGAACTTGAAGACGGATGAGGCGCATCCTGAGTATGGCAGCTTCCTGCAGGATTCCGGCACGATCAATCCCAAGGGGCTGAAGGTTGAACTCCTGCGCCAAGATGTGCAGAAGCAGTACGACGGCACGCGCGAAGTCAAGGACAACGCTTACGGCACCTTCCGTGAAGGCAACTTCCGAAAGGTTCTGGACAACGAGGACAACAACGAAAAGAATCTGCAAGAGATCTTGACCAAGGATGAGAAGGCGTTCCAGCTTGACGCCAACTTCGACAGCGCGGGCGCAAGCGCACTTGACGCAAACAAGCAGTCGAAGGCAGACAAGCAGGTGACGTATGATATTTCCTGGAACAATGGCAATTACAAGCTGCTCGACAAGGATGGCAACGATCTGACGCAGACGAAGGTTGACAAGTCCGGCGTTTCCTTTATGGCGACGGTCAGAACGCAGCCGCAAAGTGGCACGATCTACCGCCGCAGACTGCAGGTGACTGCATCCGACGCTTGGAAGGTCTACGATGGCACGACGGGTGTTAATCATGCCTGGAACAACTTGAACTTTGCCAATGTCGATGAAAATGGCAACGGCACGGGAGAAGGCGCCTTTGCTTCGGAGAGCGAGGAGCAGCGTGCGAAGAGCATTCTGCGCGCTTCCTACGACGATGCAGAGGCGACGGGGGCGGACACTCTGGCTGGTGCGCTCAAGCGGCACAATGTGAACTATCGCTTCGAGGGCGCGGACGATGTCATGGGCAACTATGAATTCGTCAACGGCACTCCTGCAGGCGGTTATAGCGTCGACGGCGCAGGCTTCATCAAGCGCCGCACGCTGGATGTTCTGCCCGATTGGCAGGCGACGTACGCCGGTAAGGGCGGCGTGAACTATACGGGTCACATCGCAGATGGCTCGGCGCAGACGAACGAGGGAAGCCCCTTGACGCCTGCGGTCGCAGCTGATCTGCAGCGCTTCAACAACGGTGTATTCACCTATGGCCCGATGTCCGGCTCGGCAGATTATAGTCAGCCCAACTGGCAGGAAATTCAGGGTTGGTACACAAAGGATGGTGTAAGGACGCTGGCACGCGGCGACTACGAAAGGAACTATACGCTCAATCCGGTGCCGAGCAAGCTCTTCGTCGCGCCGCGCGTCGACAAGGTCGTGCCTGAGCGCACGATACGTCCTGACAGCAAGGTGTATGAGAGGGCAGCTTTCGATGAAAGCAACGCGTTCGGCAAGAGCAAGGATCTTAACGCCGCGCTCGCCTATACGGGCGAGGGCGTCAACATCGGCGGCACGAAACCGCAGCAGGGTACGAGTGCGAATGTCGGTGATGTGGGAATCCGCCAGCAAGGCACAGGCACGAACATCGGCAACAGCGCGGGCATTGGCGGCACAGCAGGTGCGAACGACAAGGTGCCAGGCGCAGCGGGCGCGGTGAATGAAGCCGCGCGTGCCGCGGGCGCACAGTCTGGTGCGGCAGCTAAGCCGCAGGGCACGACGGGTGGCAATGCCGCGCTTGCCGGCGGCACAGCAGGTCAGGGCGGCTACTACAGCCCGAGCGCACAGCCGGGCGCAAGTGTTAAGCCGCAGGGCGCACAGCCTGGTGCGGCAGTCAAGCCGCAGGGTACGACGGGCGGCAACGCCGCGCTTGCCGGCGGTACAGCAGGCCTGGGCGGCTACTACAGCCCGAACGCACAGCCGGGCGCAAGCGTTAAGCCGCAGGGCGCGGCGAGCACCGCCGGTTCTGCAAGCCGCACTGTCGGTGCAGGCAGCGTCGTTGATCGCGGTCTTGCCGCAGCAGCGGGCGTGAGCGCTGGCTCTTCGAGCGACGCTCGCACAGGCGCGAGCGGCAGTCTGCGGAACTCGGGCTCTTCGAGCGGTGCAGGCTCCTATACGGACGGCTCTTCAAGAGCCGCCGATCGAGGTCTCGCCAATGCTGTCGGCAAGGGTGCAGGCAGTGCCGGCTACTACAACGGCAAGGGCTACAGCCATACCAATGATGACGAAGAGGAGGAAATCAAGAAGAAGACGAAGGCATCGGCATGATCGCCGCGCACGTCTGAGCATAAGGAAGGAGGCTCCCGCCGCAGCGGGAGCCTCCTTCTGCTATGTGCATGGCAGAACGTGCCGAAGTATGCTATACTTTATACGTTGCCTCTCCAGACCGGCAAGGGAAGGAGGTGCATTTGCTGTGGAGGATATCGTTACAACCTTCCTTCTCTCCGTCACGGCAGGGGTGGTCTGCCACTACCTTTGTCAATGGCTTGACGCGAGAGCGAAAGGCAACAAGCCTGAGCCTTAATCCCAGCTCGCAAGAAAGAGGATAGAAAATCCCCCCAAGGTACCATCTTGGGGGGATTTTCGTGCATGTACTATGGAATCGTTACAACATTCCTGCCATCTACAGTATAACATATCTGTTTGTTGTTATGCAAGTCATTCTATCGATGGCATAGAAGTGAAAATTTGATTCGGACGATAGGAAGAAGATATTACAAGTTTAGCGAAGCAGAGCCAAGGCGGAGTAGTGGGATGCCATCGTGCTCATCTGCGCCTTCTGTGCGAAGAGGAAGAGCTTCTGCTGCGTATCGCTGTTCTTGAATTCGCTTGCGGCCTTTGCCATGTCGGTGCCGTTGCTCGTCGTCGAAGCGGCCATGAGGTTTTCTTCCTGCGTGACGAAGTTTGCCGACTGGTAATTGAGGCGCTGCTGTGCCGCGCCGATGGTCGTCGCCTGGTCGAGCGTCTTGTTGAGCGCCGTCGTGACCTTGTCGAGGGCATCGGCGATGCCGGCGTCCGTGCCGAGGTTCAGCGTGGACTTGCCGTTCGCGTCCGTCAAGCCGAGCGCGGAAGAGCGCATGTCACCGAGGTTCGTGATGCTCGTCGAGCCGTCGAGAGAGGCGACGTTCGCGGACTTCGAGCCGTCGAGGAGGTTCATGCCGTTGTACTGGATGCCGGCGTTGTCGTTGAGCGTGGCGATCGTCTGATCGACCATCTTGCCGAGATCGCGGCGGTCGGAGTCACTGTTCGTGCCGTTGGCGGCGTTGAGGAGCGTCTGCTGCAGCTGGCCGAGCGCTTCGACGGAAGAGCTTACGCCGCCTTCCGCCGTCTTGAGCATGGCATTCGTGCGCTGCGAATTGGCATCCGACTGGCTGACAGCGGCGATGTTCGCATTCATGCGCATGTCGATGGAATAGGCGGAAGGTCCGAATACGGCGGACGGGTGCTTCGTGCCGCTCGAAATCTGACGCGCGAGGTTGTTCGATGTATGGTTGATGCGGTTCAAGGTCGAGTGCTGGATGAGGTTGTTCCCAAGTGTAATCGCCATGAGGCTGCACATCCTTTCGTTGGTGACGATATGTTCATTCGTATACGTTCATTATAAAAGAAATTGAAAAAGAAAGCAAGACTTTTTAACTAGAAAAAGCAAAAGTAGGCGCAGGCGGCAAAGTGTGGTATACTATAGGGCAAGGAAAAGAACGCATTTCCGAGGCGCGAGGAGGGGTGTGCCATGGGCAAGCCAATGACGAGTGCAAGAAATGAGGAAAAGATGGAGAGAAAGACGAGCCGGACGAGCCTCGAAGCGGCAAAGCTGATTCGGCAGGCTTCCATAGAGCTGATGAAGAAGAACGCGAAGCTCTACAAGGAGTTGGAGAACCGATGAGCAAGATTCAGTTGGTGGTGGATGATGTGCTCTACTTCCACGAGGAGATGGAACGCACGTCCCGCATGGAGAAGGGCGTGCGCGACATGGGGCTGCTGACCTCGGCGGTCAACGCACCCTTCCAGAGTTTCGGCGGCGTGGAGCTTTATCCGACATTGACGGAGAAGGCGGCGCGGCTGTGCTATGGCATTGCGAAGAACCACCCGTTTTTTGACGGCAACAAGCGCACGGCGCTTCATTCGATGCTGGTGTTCCTCGCGGTCAATGGCTGTGCCTTGGAGGAAGAGGACGCTGTGCTCGAAGAGGTCATCATCGACGTGGCAGCGGGCAATATGGCATCCGATGAGCTGGCAACATGGCTGAGCGAGAAGGTGCGGCGTCGGGAGATGGAAGGGATGTGGCATGGATGAAGGCATTGCGGCTGTACGGGGCGCGTGATCTGCGTCTGGAGGAAGTGGAGCGCCCCGAGCGCACGAAGGACGAGGTGCTGCTTGAGGTCAAGGCGTCGGGCATCAGCATGTCCGACGTCAAGAGCGTCTACGAGATGGGCGCGCCGGAGGGCAATGTGCCGCAGATCCTCGGGCATGAGTTCGCGGGGCGCATCGTTGAGGCGGAGGATGTCGCTCTTGTCGGCCGCGCGGCGGCGGCGTATCCGATGCTTTTTTGCGGGCGCTGCATGGCGTGTCTTGACGGGAGGCCGCGTGACTGCGGCGAGATGCAGCTCTACGGCGCGGGGCGTGCGGGCGGCATGGCCGAGTTCGTAGCGGTGAAGAAGCAAAATCTCGTGTTTTTGCCGCCCGACGTGAGCTTTCGTGCGGCGGCGCTGACGGGAGCGGCGGCGGTGGCCCTGCATGCTTTCCGCAAGACGGGCGTAGGCCCTGGCTCGACGCTCGTGGTGTTCGGACTCGGCTCGATCGGTCTGGCGCTGGCGAGCTGGGCGCGCGAGGCCGACGTCCGAAACGTTGTGCTCGTGGCGCGAACGATGGAGAAGGCGGCGTTTGCTCGCTCGCTGGGCTTTTTGCAGTCGGTTGACATCGAGGGCTCGGACGTCTACAACTACGTCATGCGCCTGACGGGTGGGCGCGGCGCCGATGCGTGCATCGAGGGTCTCGGCGAGGGCGGTGCGCTGGAGACGGCGCTGCTGTCCGTGAAGCGCGGCGGGCGCGTCGTCGTCATGGGAAGGCCGGAGAAGAGCCTTGAGATGACGGGCCTCATGTACGATCTCTTGCTGCAGAAGGAGGTCGAGTTGCACGGCGCATGGAAGAGCAGCCTCAACACGCGCCCCGCCGAATGGCTCGACGCGATGAACGCGATGCGCAGCCATGCAGTCGATGCTGAGGCACTCGTGACGCATACCTTTCCGTTTGAAAAATACGAGGAGGCGTTCGCCTTGCTGCACGACAAGCAGGAGATGTACTGCAAGGTGCTCTTCGTGAACGGGGAGGAAGCGCATGGCTAAGCGCAGCAAGCGTCAGAAGAGGGTGCAGGGCGGCTCAGCGAAGAAGCCGCTCTCTGCGTTTGCAGGCGGCTCGCCTGCCGATTTGCTCGGCGAGGCGAGCCGCCTTTTTGCCGCCGCGCGGTATACGGATGTGCGTGCGCTGCTCACGCCTGCGTTTGCCTCTTGGATGGGGGCTTCTGCCATCGAGGCGGCTGCGCACGATCTCGTGGAGCTTCGCTATGTGTTGGCAGCGTCTCTCGTGCAGCTCGGCGACTATGAGGCGGCGCGTGCAGAAATCGTCCGCATTCGCGAGAGCGCTCCCGCGCATCCGGGCGCGGCGCTGCAGGAGATTTACATCGAGAAGGCCGAGGGCAGGACGCGCACGGAGCTTAAGCATCTCGCGGCGCTCATCTCGTATTTGGAGGAGCGGCTTGCTGAGAAGCTGCCCGCCCCGCTCGCCGCCTACTATCGAAAGTTCCTTGCGGAAAGCTATAGCCTCAGGGGTTCTGCGCTGACGCTTGCGGGAAGTGCTGCAGAGGGCGTCCATGCCTTTCTCGCCGCGAGCCGAATGGAAGCGGATGAAGCGCAGGCCATTGCGGAGTACAGCAATGCGCTCTTCGCGCTCAACTATGTCGCTGTGGAGGAGCGTGCGCCTTTTGCAGGGCTGGCCGAGGGCTTCGATGGATTCTTTTCCGCAGCCGAGCGTATGGCACACACGAGGGCGCGGCATGCGCACGCGCGGCTTCGCATCGGCTATATCTCGCCCGACCTGCGCCATCACCCCGTCGCCTTCTTCGTGCTGCCGCTCCTTCGCGCTTTCGACCGCGAGCGCTTCGAGGTCTTCTGCTATGCAAACAACAGCGAGGATGCTGTGTCGCGCACGATGGCGCAGCAGCCGGGCGTTCACTGGAGGAGTATCCTCAGGCTTTTGCCTGAGGAGGCGGCGCGGCTCGTTGCGGCGGACGAGATCGACATCCTCTGCGACCTCTCGGGGCACACGAAGGACAACTGCCTCGCCGTCCTCGCGCGAAAGCCTGCGCCCGTGCAGATTACAGGGTTAGGCTACATGGGGTCGACGGGGCTTTCGACGATCGACTATTTGCTTGGGGATCGGGTGCTGGATGCGGCGGAGGAAGCGGAAGACGCGGCAGCCGAAAGGTGCCGCGGCGCGGTGGAGGACGGCGCGTCGCAGGGCACGCGGGAAGAGCGGAGCGAGCGTCCGCTCTCCCTGCAGCACAGCCACTTCTGCTACCTGCCGTTCGTCGCGATGCCGGACGTTGCGCCGCCGCCGTGCCTTTCGCGCGGGTATGTCACCTTCGGCTGCTTCAACAACTACAGCAAGGTCACGGACGCGATGCTGCTCCTATGGCGGCAGCTCTTGGCAGATGTGCCGGGCGCGCGGCTGCTCTTGAAGAGCCGGCTCTTTGGGAGTGAAGAGGGGCGCTCGATCGCCGTCGAGCGCTTCGGGCGGCTCGGCCTCGATGCGTCGCGTATCGAGCTTCGCGGCTTTTCTTCGGATTACCTCGCCGAGTACGCCGACATGGACATCGCGCTCGACACCGCCCCCTATACGGGCGGCTTGACGACGTGCGAGGCGCTCTACATGGGTGTGCCCGTCGTGACGCTCAAGGGCGGGACGCACGGCGCGAGGTTCGGCGCGAGCTTGCTGCAGAATGCAGGACTTCCCGAGCTGATCGCCGAAGATGCAGCGCAGTACGTGGAAATCGCAAAGCTCCTCGCCAGCTCGCCCGAAACGCTCCAAATGCTCCGAGAAAAACAGCGCGACATGCTCCTCGCCTCACCGCTGATGAACTTTCGCCAATATGTGCAGGAAGTCGAGGCGGCGTATGAGGAAGTATGGCATCGGTGGGAAGATGGAGAGTGAAAGAAAAAAGCCGCCCTCGCCGCTGTCGCGGAAAGGGCGGCTCTTTTCATCTGCCGTGGAAATGCTGCCTGTCCGATGTTTGCACGCCGAGGTAATTCTTCAAGGATTCTTGCAGCAGATGGGAGTAATTGATCTTTTCCTTGCGTGCGAGGATGTCGAGCCAGCGAGGAATCGTGACGGTCTTGCTCGTAGACTTGTTGAGCATCTTTTCACGAAACGGCGGCATCCAGGCGTCAATCATGGCGAGGCTTTCCCCCTTTCGGCAGGAGAGCGAGGCGAGGCGGCTTGGTTCGGGAATTTCCTCCGCATCTTCCTCCATGCCGTAGAGATGCAGCTGCAAGGCTTCTTTCGCGTTGCGGAAGGCTTCTTCCATTGTCTGCGCACAGGGAAGGCAGCCGGGAAGGTCGGGAAAGTGAACCGAAATGCCGTCGGAAGCCTCGTGGAATATGGCGGGGAATGTATATGCGTCTTTCATAACAACCTCCTAAGGCTGATTCAGGGCAAGTCGATGCCGGCTTGCTCGGCGATGCTTTTCAATGTGTCGAGGGGGAAGTCTCTGCGCGGGTGCGTGACGGTGACGCGCCCTTTCTTCGTCGGATGTTTGAACTGATGATGATCGCCGATGCAGTGGACTTCGTACCAGCCGTCTTTTTTCAGCAATTTGATGATTTCGCGCGACGAGTAACTTTTCATGGAGGACTCCTTTCATATTCAGTTTAACACATAGAATAATACGTGTCTACATGGAATGACGCGCCCTTGGCGCAAATTTACAGTCGAAAAATATGTTTGAAGGTGGTATAATGAATCTAGAAATACGGGGTTATGGGATAGCGGTCTTTCCAAAAGAGAAGCTCACGCAGTATGCCTTGAATCCGGCGAAAGACAAGCATAAAGCGGAGGCGTTCTATTCCGCCCTCGGGTATCAGATACAAGATGCAGAGGAATTGATGCGGAATGTTTCTCTGCATATCAATGATTTCGCAGCGGTAGAGAAGCCGGACAACGGGTATGGCAAGCGATTTCAGATTCGGATGGCGCTGACAGGCAAGAATGGAAAGACTGCAAATGTAATGACTGCATGGATTCAAGATAAGGATACAGAGGTCGTTCGATTGATTTCGATTTATGTGACGAGGTGATACTATGGAAATCAAATTGTATGACAGAGTACGTCTTAAGAGCGGTGAGACAGCCAGTATTGTGGAGATTTATGAAGCTGGCGTTGCCTATGAAGCCGATATAGACCGTTCGGATGGCAGAATCGAGACCGATACGATACAGCATGAGGATATTGCAGCTATGATTTCAGAAAGTGCAGCATAAAGGAAGCACAAAAATATGACATTCGACTCCTCGAATATTTAAGCCGCCGCAAGGCGGTTTTCCTTTTTCCTGCACCCTTCTCATTTGACACCTTTCCCTGTTCTATGCTAAACTGAATCACGATTGAGGCGGCTCGGCCGCTTGGGGAAAGCGAGGCGGTTTCGTGCCGATCAAAATACCGAACAGCCTGCCAGCGGCGCATGTGCTGGAGAGCGAGAATATCTTCGTCATGGATGCGGAGCGTGCCTACAGCCAGGACATCCGACCGCTTAGGCTTCTGATCCTGAACCTCATGCCGAACAAGTCGGTGACGGAGACGCAGCTCCTGCGCCTTTTGGGCAATACGCCGCTGCAGGTCGAGGTCGACTTCATCTATACGGAGTCGTATGTGCCGCAGCATACGTCGCAGGACTATCTTGCGGAGTTCTACGGCACGTTTGCCGAGGTGCGCCACAGGAAGTATGACGGCTTCATCATCACGGGTGCGCCCGTCGAGCAGATGGCCTTCGAGGAGGTCGCCTACTGGGAAGAGGTCGCCGAGATCATGGAGTGGAGCAAGAAGCATTGCTATTCGTCGTTCCATATCTGCTGGGGTGCGCAGGCGGGACTCTACTACCACTACGGCATCGACAAGCAGGATACGGGAAAGAAGGTCTTCGGTGTCTACAAGCATCACCTTTGCGTCGAGCACGAGCGCCTTTTTCGCGGTTTCGACGATGAGTTCTATGTGCCGCATTCGCGCCATACGGAGATGAAGAAGGCGGACATCGAGCGCGTGCCCGAGTTGACGATCCTCGCGGAGTCAGAGAGCCGCGCGGGCGTCTATGCGATTGCCAATATCGAAAAGAGGCAGTTCTTCATCACGGGTCATGCCGAGTATGATCCGCTTTCTTTGAAGCAGGAGTACGACCGCGATGTGGCGGCGGGGCTTCCGATTGAGATCCCGCAGAATTACTACCCGGCGGACGATCCGACGCAAACGCCTGTCGTGCGCTGGCGCTCGGTGGCGAACCTCTTGTTCGCGAACTGGCTCAACTATTATGTGTATCAGGAGACGCCGTATGAGCTTGACGGGCTTTACCGTGCGGCAGATGATTGAGTTTAGGAAGCGCTGATAGAATGAAGTCGCTCAGATGTATGAAGATGAATGACTGAGTTTATCTGTGATTCCATCAGAGAAGGAGAGACGGAAAGAAAAATGAAGATGAAACGATGGCTGGCGGCCACCCTTCCCCTCGTTTTTCTCGCGGCGACGGCAGAGGCGGCGCCTCATGTGCCGCCGAACATCTACGAATGGGTGCAGTCCTCGGCACGCGCCAATTATTTTTTCAACAAGCGCGTCATGCACTACGAACTTCTTGAGGGCGGTGTGCTGAACCCGCGCGTGCTTATCGTGCCGACGCTGCAGACATACGATGATGTGGCGATTGCCGATGTCGTTGCCAAGAGGCGCTGGCGCGGCGAATCGCTCGCGGGCTATGACAACCTCGTGGGAGAGGCGGAATACCTGCGTATCGACCTTGCTGCGGGAACTTCGACCCTGGAGCGTGCCGACGACCTCGACGGCACATGGTCGTCCATTACGACGACGTTTCCGAAGAATGTGACGGTCATAAAGGATCTGCCCGAGAAGAGTTTGGAGCGCAAGTTCCTTGAGGCGATCCTGGCCTACGAGCGTGGGCATCGCATGGAGATTGCCGCGCAGACGAAGAAGACGCTGACGGCGGACGATCTGAAACGGCTCGAAGAGCATGAGCGCGAGGATCTGACGACGGTATGGGTGGACGAATCTGCTGGTGCAGCAAAGGAGACGGATTCGAGAGACCATGGGACAGAGGCTGATTGAAAAGGCGGAGAATGAGCATAGCTTGTGCGAGGAGGAGCTTGCCGAGCTTTTGACGTCTTCTGCTGCAGAAGAGCCTCTTGCTGCCGCTGCCGACCGCGTGCGGCGAAAGTATGTGGGCGACGGCGTGCATCTTCGCGGACTCATCGAGTTTACGAATATCTGTCGACGCAGCTGCTTTTACTGCGGTCTGCGGCGCGAAAATGAAAGGGCGGAGCGCTATCGTCTGCGCCCGCGGGAGATCGTGCGTCTGGCACGAAATGCACGCGGCTATGGCTATCGGACGGTTGTGCTGCAGGGGGGCGAGGACGGCTATTGGCATGTCGAGCGGCTCGCCCCGATCCTGCGCGAAATACGGGCTTTGGGGCTTGTCATCACGCTTTCCATCGGCGAGCGCACAGAAGAGGAGTATCGTGCGCTCAAGGAAGCGGGGGCAAGCCGTTTTTTGCTTCGTATCGAGACGACGGATCGCGAGCTTTACGAAAGGCTCGATCCAGGCATGAGCTGGGAGGCGCGCCGCGCATGTCTCGCCTCTCTGCGTGCGCTCGGCTACGAGGTCGGCACGGGTTCGCTCGTGGGACTGCCTGGGCAGTCAGTCGAGTCTCTGGCTCGCGATATTCTCTTTTTCCAGGAGCTCGATGCGGACATGGTGGGCATCGGCCCCTTCATACCGAACGGCGATACGCCGCTCGGCGAGGCGGCGGCGGGCGACATTCACTTGACGCGGCGCATGGTTTCACTCTTGCGGCTGCTCCTGCCCGAGGCGAACATTCCGGCGACGACGGCTATGGAAACCTTGGAGCGCGGCGCACGTTCGCTCATCCTGCGCTCGGGTGCGAACGTCGTCATGCCGAATGTGACGGAGGGAGATTTTCGCCGCAAGTATGCGCTCTATCCGGGCAAGGCGTGCGTCAAGGATACGCCCGAGCATTGCCGCGCGTGCTTGGGCGCACAGCTTTCGGCCATCGGCCGCTTCGTCGCTGAGGATGCGGGTTTTCGGCGCAGGAGAAGTATAGATTTGTGAGGTGTTTGCTTTGAAGATGAATGGGGCGCAGGCAGTTTTGGAAAGCCTGCGCAAGGAGGGCGTGCGCGTTGTTTTCGGCTATCCGGGCGGCGCGGTGCTTGACCTCTACGATGCGATTTACACGGAGAAATTTCCCCATATCCTCGTGCGTCACGAGCAGGGAGCGGCTCATGCGGCGGACGGCTATGCGCGCGCGACGGGCGAGGTCGGCGTGTGCCTGGCGACGTCCGGCCCCGGCGGTACGAACCTCGTGACGGGCATCGCGACGGCGTATATGGATTCTGTCCCGCTCGTCTGTATCACGGGGCAGGTCGGCAATCCTTACATCGGCAAGGATTCCTTCCAGGAGGCGGACATTTGCGGCATCACGACGCCGATCACGAAGCACAACTACCTCGTGAAAGCGGCGCAGGATTTGCCGCAGGTGCTGAAGGAAGCATTTTTCATCGCGCGCACGGGGCGTCCGGGGCCGGTCACGGTCGACATCGCCAAGGATGTCTTCACGCAGGAGATAGATTATGTCTATCCCGAGAAGGTGCAATTGAAGGGCTATACGGCAGACTTCACGGGCGAGACGGCGGAGGTCGAGGCGGCGGCGGCGGCAATCGCCGAGGCGAAGCGGCCGCTTCTCATCCTCGGCGGCGGCGTGACACTCTCGAACACGGCCGAGAATGTGCGCGAGATTCTAGATCTCACGGGAATTCCATCGGTGACGACGCTCATGGGCATCGGCTGCGTGCCGGCCGCACGCGAAAACTTCCTCGGCATGGCGGGCATGCACGGCACATATGCGGCGAACATGGCAATTCAGGAGTGCGATCTGCTCATCGCCGTCGGCATGCGTTTCGATGACCGCGTGACGAGCCGTGTTGCAGGATTTGCACCGCGCGCAAAGATCGTGCACTTCGAGGTCGATCCTGTCGAGGTGAACAAGAATGTCGTCGCTGACTGCCGCGTGCTCGGCGACCTGCGCTGGTCGCTGCCGCTCCTCAAGGAGAAGCTGGCCGCGCTCGGCGATCTGCGCGCACGCTTTTCCGGGTGGAGTCACTACACGGTCGAGATGAACAATGAGCAGCCGCTTTCCTACAAGAAGAAGGAAGGCTGCGTCATGCCGCAGCAGCTCATTGAGACGGTCAGCGAGCTTGCCGCTGACGATGCGATCATCGTGACCGACGTCGGACAGCATCAGATGTGGGCAGCGCAGTACTACGATGCGAAGGAGCCGCGCCGCTTCCTGACGTCGGGCGGTCTCGGCACGATGGGCTACGGCCTGCCCGCCGCCATCGGCGCGAAGGTCGCGCGGCCCGGCCAGCAGGTCATCCTCTTCACGGGCGACGGAAGCATCATGATGAACTGTCAGGAGATGGCGACGGCGGCGGCGAACGGCGTTGCCGTGAAGATCATCGTCGTGCACAATCGCGTGCTCGGCATGGTCACGCAGTGGCAGCGCATGTTCTATGACAAGCATTACTCCCAGACGCTCCTGCCGGGCAGCACGGACTTCGTAAAGCTCGCCGAGGCGATGGGCGTGAGGGCTTGCCGCCTCCAAGATCTGGCAAGTCTCAAGGCGGATCTGGCAGCGGCCTTGACAAGCGATGCGCCGATGCTCATCGACGTCATCGTGCCGGGCAACGTCGACGTCCTGCCGATGGTGCCGGGCGGCAAGAGTCTCGATGAGATGGTTTTGGAGAGCGAGTAAGGGAGACAGTGGGATGAAGGAGAAAGAGGTGCAGCTGATCGGGCAGCTGCAGGAAGCGGCTGCTGTGGGAAAGGCAGAAGCATTTCGGATAGCGGTTCTGGCGCTCATGGAAGCGTACAACCGTGCGCCCGATGAGGCCCTTTTTTCTTTGCTGCATGATCTGCTCTATGTGCCGAATGCCGATGCTATGCGCGCGAACTATGAAAGAGCACGCACGATGCTTTTCGACAGGGCGGTGAAACTGTCGGAGGTGGTGTCATCTCCGCAGGAATTTCCCACGTATGAGGAACTGCCATGTCGCTTGTTCCCCATCGATGCGGATGCTTCCGTGTTCTTCTTGAATGATGGGAAGTACTTCTTGCTTCATGAAAGTGGTGCGCGTCTTTTGGATGCCGTGCAGAAAATGCTGCTTGATGCGCCGGAGGAGGAACTTCTTCCGCTCATGGCGGACACTTTGCGCGAACAGCGCGTGATCGGCATACGGCACCAGCTTTTTCTCTGGTTTGAGCATCGCTCCTTTCCTCCGCAGGCGAAAGAGCTGGTGGCAGAGTTTGCCGCCTTGAGCCATGATGCGTCTGCGCCTTTGCATATCGAAGCGGCTCTTCGCTTTGCAGCGGGCGATTTGACCGGAGCGCGTGAACTGGCCGAGCGCGCATACGCGCTTCGCGTTGCCAACATAGATCTGTGGCGACTGCTCGTTGACATCTATGATGCGGCGGGCGAGGAGGAGCGTGCCGCGCGCTTCAAGGGGCTTTGCCACAAGCATGCAGGGGAATTGCTAGGGATGCCTATTCGCCTTGAGGACATGGCTGTGCGGCATGCTTTTCTGATGGGGAGGCTGACGGTCTTTCAGACGCCTTTTTACGAGGAGGTCGAACTGCTTTCGCAGGGCAGGGTGGAGACGCATCCGCACACATTGTTCGGCAGATTTCTCATTTCGCCGACAAAGGAGGGGAGAAGGCTGTGGTGCGGCATCTACAATACCGATATTTTTTTCAATATGCGTGCTGCGCGTTTAGCCCATCTGGAGTATTCGGGCGAAGAGGATATGGAGCTTTACTCGAATATCACCTTCGACCTGCGCAGGGCGATGATTGCGACTTCTCTGACCGTTCATGTATCGCCTGATGTACCTGTTCTTGTTGCTGTCGCTGTCACACCAGTCAAAGCCCCCAAAAGGGCTACCATCACGCTCGATGACGGACGAATGCAGGGAGATTTTTATACGGGGATCGGGGAATTCGGCCTTTTGCGCATGGAGAGAGACACGCGCCTCGTCTCTTCGGATGGTCCTTTTGTTGTGGCGGAACCTGTGCGGCTCGTGCACAGTCCCAAGCGCAAGCGCCTCATTTTGAATCTTCTGCTCGACGGCTTGTCTTGGACGGCGATGCGCCGCGATGGATTCCACGCCATGCCGAATCTCATGCGCTTTTTTTCCAAAGGCGTGATCTTTGATCAGGCTTTTTCCGTCGCTGAGTACACATTTGCTTCTCTCAGTACGATGGAAACGGGAATGCATATGCATAGAAGCCAGGTTTTCCATGGGGATGTGTGGATGGAAATTCCTGCCGAAAACAAGGTGCTTTCCGAGCGCATGAAGGCGCTTGGCTACCATTGCGTGCAAACCATGGGAGATGCCACAGGCATAGACAATGGGCTTAAACGCGGTTATGACCGCATCGTCGCAGCTCCGTACATCACGTTTCCGGCGTACGAGGGCGTCAAGCGGACGATCGATCATCTTGACGCTTTTGATGAATGCGACAATTATGTATTCCTGCATGTGTCGGACTCGCATCCGGTCGTTTCCTATGCCATTCCGCCCCAGCCGAAAACGCAGGCGAAGCTTCCTTGGCAGGAACGTGTCTACGAGGGCGCGCCTAGGGAAAGGGCATTTGATCTCAATGGAAAACTGCGCAATGTGTATGACAACATGGCTGCCATCGAGCGCATGGACAGGGCGCTCGGTGAGCTTTTCCGCTATATCGAGGATCACTACGGGGAGGATGAGTACATCATCAACGCCTATTCCGACCATGGAGTTTCTATTCACAGCGAAGACCCGTTCTTCTTCAGCGACGAGCGCTGCGGCACGGCGTTCATGATGCGCGGTGCGGGCGTTCCTGCCCTCGGCATGACGGATGAGCTCGTGAGCCTACTCGATCTTCATGCCGTCGTTATGCACGAGGCTGGACTGCCCATGGATGAGACGCTCGATGCGAACCTGCCCGCCGCGTTTGGCGGCCGGGCGCGCAAATATGTGATCTCGAATTCCATCTTCCCGGGGCAGACGTACAAACTTGCAATCCGCACGAAGGAACATGAGTTTCGTTTGGAAACGAAGGAGTTTACGCGCATGGACGGTACGATCGACATGAGCGCCTATGTATGGCATCTGTATGAGCGAGAGGGGCATCGAGAGATTTGGAGCGATGCCTTGCGCGACAAGTTCCTCGCGATTGCGTGGCAGCATGTGGCATCGTTCGCCCATGTGTGATATGATGAGAGTGTCGCCTGAGATTCCTCCAGGCGGCGGGAAGGGCGGTTGAATCAAACATGATGCAGAAATTTTTCCTTGCGGCGCTCCTCGACAACAAGCCGGGCGTCCTCACGCATATATCGGGGCTGATCAGCCGCCGCGCGTTCAACATCGAGAGCATTTCGGCAGGCTATACGGAAGAGCCGGACGTGACGCGCATCAACATCGTCGTGTCGGTTGAGGACGAGCGCGAGCTAGCGCAGGTCACGACGCAGCTCGCGAAGCTCATCGACGTGATCAAGATCGTCAACCTCAGCGAGGTGGACTCGATCAAGCGCGAACTCGTCTTGATCAAGGTGCGCGCGACGAAGGAGACGCGCGCCGACATCATCAACGTCGTCAACATCTTCCGCGCGCGCATCGTCGACGTGAGCAAGGAGAATGTCGTCATTGAGCTGACGGGCGAAGGCGACAAGATCGACGCCCTGTCCGAGGTGTTTTCGGAGTACGGCATCATCGAGATTGCACGCACGGGCGCCATCGCGCTGTCGCGCGGCCCCGTGCCGGTCAAGGAGATGTAAGGGGGACGCAGGATTTATCCGCGTTTCTGTAAGGGGGCAATTCTTTTGTTGGGATGTAAGGATTTCTTCTCTTTTCGTGGTTTCAAGCCGGGCGGCGTGCGCCTTTTTGGACGTCACGCTTTGTGCAGGACTGCGGCGGCGCTCGCGCTTTCGTATGCGCTGTTGGGGGGCGTGCCCGCGCTCGCTGCGCACGCGCCCGTCGCGGTCGGCGAGCGTGCGCACGACGTCGGACAGACCGAGGTGCATACTGAGCCGCAGCATGCTGGCTCAGCGCGGCGCACGATTGCCTTCGGAAAGCCGTCGCGGGAGCATGTGCCGAACGTCGAGCCAGCGACAGTTGAAGCCGCTGTGCCTGGCGCCGCCCCTGCCGCTTCCCTTGCGCCGCCTGTGCCGCCTGCAGCACTCGCCGAGCCGCCCGCTTCCGTGCGCTCGATGACGGCGGACGCGGCGATTCTCATGAACGCGCGTACGGGCGAGGTGCTCTACGAGAAGAACGGCGACAAGCGCGAGTACCCCGCGAGCATGACGAAGATGATGACGTGCATTCTCTCGGTCGAGAGCGGCAGAGCCGACCTCGCCGTGACGATCACGCCGTTTGCCGCCGACGTCGAGACGACGCGCGTGCGCCCCGGCGAGCAGGCGCGGCTTCGAGATCTCACGCGCCAGATGATGCTGATTTCCGACAACGGCGCGGCGCTCGCCATCGCCGAGACGCTCGGCGGCTCGGAGGCGCAGTTCGCGGCGATGATGAATCGGAAGGCGCGGGAGATTGGCGCTTTCCATACGCATTTCGTCAACCCGAACGGCATGCCCGATGCGAACCATTATTCGACGGCGCATGACATCGCCCTCATTGCCGCCTATGGCCTCCGAAATCCTGAGTTCCGCAAGATCGTCGGCACGAAGGCGAGCACGATCTACTACCTGCAGCCCGCAGGCTACAAGACGTACTGCGAGAACACGAATGCGCTGCTCTACTCCTATCCGGGCTGCACGGGACTCAAGACGGGGTGGACGCGTGCGGCAGGGGGCTGCCTCGCAGCATCCGCCATGCGCGGCGATACGGAGCTGATCGCCGTCGTCATGCACTCGAACGATGAGGAGACGCGTGCATCAGAGGCCGCCGCGCTCCTCGACTACGGCTTCAGCGCCTTGGCAGAGGGGCGGCCATGATGGAGAGGGAGATCGAGAGTGAGATCATGGATGGAAAGGTAAAATCGCATCAGCCGCTGGTTTCTATCGTGTTGCCCGTCTATAACGGAGAGAAGTATCTGCGTGAATCTTTGGATAGCATCTTGGCGCAGACGATGCAGGATTGGGAACTCATCGTCGTTGATGACTGCTCGCAGGATACGACGCCGCAGATCCTTGCCGAATACGCTGCGCGCGACAGCCGCATTCGCATCGTGCGCAACAAGGAGAACCAACGTCTGCCACGCTCTTTGAACATCGGCTTTGCCGAAGCACACGGCATGTTTTTCACATGGACGAGCGATGATAATGCGTACGCACCCGAAGCGCTTCGCGAGATGGTTTCTTATCTGCAGCGTTTTCCCGAGTACATGATGGTCAATGCGGCGATGGAGCTTTTGCTTGAAGATGTGTCTGGAAAACAGCATCTTGTGGATACGGATCGTTTTGATGCTGATCCGTGGAAAATGTTTGTTCAGAATCGCATTGGTGCGTGTTTCCTTTACCGTCGCAGCGTTCCGCAGGAAATTGGCGGTTATGACCCCGAGATGTTTCTTCTGGAAGATTATGACTATTGGCTGCGCATCCTCATTCGTTATGGAAGGATCGGGCATATCAAAAAAGTTCTCTACCGATACCGTATTCATGAGGGAAGCCTTTCGGCGATGAAAGAAAAGGAGCGGGATGGGCAGGAGGTTCGCCTCATGCATAAGTGTTTGCCCGACATAACGTACCGTTTGCGTCATCATCCCGAAATCTTTCGCAAATATTTCTTGTTAGGCGTGCAGTCGGGAGAATGGAGCGAAGAGGAGATGGCGCTCTTCCGTCGCAATTTGCCCGCGCTTGTCGAAGAGGCGGGCTTGTAGGCAGACGTCTTTGCATCTCGCCTGCCCGATGTTTGAGGGGGCATAAGCATGACAACGTACGATCCGAAGTCCGCGCGTGCCGAGGAGTTCATCAACCATGAGGAAATCCTCGCCTCGCTCGCTTGGGCGGAGGATAATAAAGACAATCGCGCACTCGTAGAGACACTTTTGACGCGTGCCCGCGATTGCAAAGGACTCACGCACCGCGAGGCGGCGCTGCTGCTCGCCGTCGACGCGCCTGATCTCGTCGAGCGGATGCTCGCGCTCGCCAAGGAGATCAAGGAGGAGCTTTACGGCAAGCGCATCGTGCTCTTTGCACCGCTCTATCTGTCGAACTATTGCGTGAACGGCTGTGTTTACTGTCCCTACCATGCGAAGAACAAGCACATCCATCGCAAGAAGCTCACACAGGACGAGATTCGCCGTGAGGTTATTGCGTTGCAGGACATGGGGCACAAGCGCCTCGCGCTGGAGACGGGAGAAGACCCGCTGCATAATCCTTTAGAATACGTCCTGGAAAGCATCAAGACGATTTACTCGATCAAGCATAAGAACGGCGCGATCCGCCGCGTGAATGTCAACATCGCGGCGACGACGGTCGAAGACTACCGAAAGCTCAAGAAAGCGGGTATCGGCACTTACATCCTTTTTCAGGAGACGTACCACAAGGAAAATTACGAAAAGCTCCATCCGACAGGCCCGAAGCACGACTACGCATGGCACACGGAGGCGATGGACCGCGCGATGGAGGGCGGTATCGACGACGTGGGCTGCGGCGTGCTCTTCGGTCTCAATATGTACCGCTACGACTTTGTCGGCCTGCTTATGCACGCCGAGCACTTGGAAGCGCGTTTCGGCGTCGGCCCGCATACAATCAGCGTGCCGCGCATCCGGCCGGCGGACGACATCGACCTGGGCGCGTTCTCCAACGCCATCGACGACGATACCTTCGCGAAGATCGTTGCCGTCATCCGCATCGCTGTGCCCTATACGGGCATGATCGTCTCGACGAGAGAATCCGAGGAGAGCCGCCGTCGCGTCCTCGATCTCGGCATCTCGCAGATTTCGGGTGCATCCTCGACAAGCGTCGGCGGCTACGAGAAGAGGGAGAGTCCCGAGGAAAATTCGGCGCAGTTCGACGTCAACGACACGCGCACGCTGGATGAAGTCATCGAATGGCTCTTAGACCTCGGCTATGTGCCGAGCTTCTGCACCGCGTGCTACCGCGCGGGACGCACGGGCGACCGCTTCATGAGCCTGTGTAAGAGCGGGCAGATCAAGAACTGCTGTCTGCCGAACGCTCTGATGACCTTGAAGGAATACTTGGAGGACTACGCGAAGAAGACGACGCAGGAAAAGGGCGAGCGCGTCATACAGGAGCAGTGGCAGGACATCCCGAACCCCGCCGTCAAGAAGAAGGCGGCGCTCTACCTTAAGGAACTCGGCGACGGCATGAGGGACTTCCGCTTTTGAGGGGTGAAGGGAAGAAAAAGGCGCTGCTGCATGGAATGTGTTTGTTCCATGCAGCAGCGCTTTTTTCTTTATAGGAAACTCACCCTTCCACCGTCATGGCGGCGGCGAGGGCGGCGCCGAGGGCGGAGCCGGTGTTTTCAAGGACGAGGTGGATCTTTTCTGCTTCGTCGCCGAGGAGGTCGGTGAGCGCCTTCTTGAGGTTTTCGGCGACGAGGGGCATCTTCTCGTAGACGGAGCCGTCGATGGCGATGTGCTGTTCCGTGATCTCCGCGCCATGTGCGCGATGGCGCACGATGCCTGCGAAGGTTGCGGCGACGAGGCGGGCGGAGCGCGCGATGATGACGCCCGCGAGATCTTGCAGCAGGTTCAACTCAAGTGCGTTGAACTTCTCGCCCGTCTTTTCTTCGAGGATGGCAGCGGCTTCGTGACGGTCGAGGTAGGCATCGGCGACGATCGTGGACAGGTCGATGCTCGTGAAGGAGAAAGGAGCGGCCTTGCCGAGGATGTTGGCGAGTGCCTCGCCGTAGATTTCGCCGAGGTAGCGTCCCGAGACCATCTTTTCGAGGTGCTGTGCGCCGGGCTTTTCGGAGGTTTCGTCGATGTGCCTGTCATACTTCGTCGGGCGCAGTTTGCCGAAGCCGCCCGACTCCATGTTGATGACGGTGGGTACTTCAGAGCCGTCGGGGAATTCCTCAAAGTAGCAGGTGTTCTGCCCTGTGGCGTAGATCGAGCCGATGTAGGCGTTTGGCTTCTTGTAGGCGGCGGCGAGGAGCGTGGCGACGGTGTCGTTGATGACGGCGACGGGGATGACGTTTCGTGCGCCGCGCCGTGCGAGGGCTTCTTTCAGAAGGTCGTTGACGACCTTGCCCTCGACGCCCTGCGTCGCGAACTCCTTCGTCCAAGTGATGAGCTTGGCATTGTAGAGGTCGGTCTGTACCGACGGGAAGGAGAAGGTGTGACCGAGCAGGTACGTCGTCGAGCGGTTGCTCTCGATGGCCTCGTCGATGAGTTCGGCGAGGAAGTCGAACATCTCTTCAGCAGTGGCGCTTTCTGCCACATAGTCGTAGATGCCCGGCTCGGTCAGGGGCTTCGCCGCCTTCTTGATGACCTGATACCTGCCGCCTCCGTGCAGGAGAATGTGCAGGGCGCGCACGTTCGTGCCGCCGAAATCGAGCGCGAGGAAATCGCCGATTTCCTTGCCCGTCGGCAGGGAGACATAGGAGCGCAGCATGCGCAGCGTGGAATCTTCGCCCTCAAGTCCCGCCTGCATTTCCGCTTCGAAGTTGGCGGAAATCTTCTGAAGCTCGTCGTCACTGATGCTGAATTCGGCGAGCACCTCGTCGTATTTCTTCTTGTCCATGGTCATGGCTGCTCCTCCTTTAAAATGAGGGTTTCTCCGCTGAGCGGACCCCGGGTGGTCAACGTCAGCCAATCGCGCTTCGCCTTCGGCTCGCGTTCTTGGGACGTTTTCACATGCGACCTATTGCCTGTGCGGCTGCGCCCTTCGGGCTTGCCTTACAGATAGGTCAGCATCATTGCGCCGACGCTCGGGAAAACTTCCTTCGCCTGCTTTTGAATCGCTTCTCGCGCCGTCGTCAGCGTATAGCCATCGAATGCCTTGAGCATCGGCAGGTCGTTCGTTTCGTCGCCGATGGCGAAAACTTCTGCGCCGTCCCAGCCCATGACGGAGAGCAGCGTGCGTATGCCCTGATCCTTGCCGACGCCGACGGGCGTGATGTCGAGGCTGCAGGCGTTCGGGTAGGCGTGGATCTTATCGCCGAGCCTCGCGTTGAGCGCGGCGGCGCAGGCGTCGGATTCGGCGGGAAGCGGGAAGCCCATGGAGAATTGCTGGATCTTCTTGAGCGTGCCGATCTCGGATTCCTCGATGTAGATGATGGGATAGTCCCATTCCTTTGCCTCGCGCTCGATCCAAGAGCCTTCCGACTGGTGGCACAGGTACGTCACGTCGGCTGCCGAAAAGGCGAAGTGGAAGGATTTTGCCGCCAGAGGCTCTTCGGCAATAGCGGCGAGGGCGGCCGGCTCGATCTCTGCCTGGAAGCGCACATGCTCTTTTGCGTCGCGGATGATGCCGCCGTTGTTGCAGACCGTATAGTCGAATTCCAGCCCGAAAGCGAAGAGCTGCGGCACGAGCATGCCGTAGTCGCGCCCCGAGATGACGCCGAACTTGTTGCCCGCCGCACGCCACTTCTTGACGGCCTGCAGCGTTTCCTCGTCGATCTTGCCGCCCCTGAGGAGCGTTCCGTCGTAATCGCTTGCAGCTACCTTCATTGTATCTCCTCCTCGTAAATCACGGCTTCCAACGGGCGAAGCGAAGTCGTCGGCGCGTCCGCATAACTTCCGGCAAGGCGCGTGCCGCGAAGGAAGTCTGCGGGAAGCGCAGCGTCCTTCGTGCTGAAGTTGACCGCCGTCTTGATGCGCGTCTTTCCCAGTGTGCGCGAGAACGCATAGATCTGCTCATTTTCTTCCAGAAGCTCTTCGTATACGCCGTTCAAAAGTGCGGGAATCGTCTCGCGCAGCTTGGCGAGATGGCGGTAGAAGTGCAGCACGGAGTCAGCGTCCTTTTCCTCGGCGGCAGCGTTGAGTGTGCGATAGTTCTCGTTGACGGGCAGCCATGGCGTGCCGCTCGTGAAGCCCGCATGTCTTTCTGCCGTCCACTGCATCGGCGTGCGTGCGTTATCGCGGCTGTTGAAGTGGACGAAGCCCAGTGCTTCCTCCTTGGAGAAACCATCTTCCAAAGCGAGCGCGTACTGACCGTGCGACGAAATGTCGTCGTAGGCGTCGATGGAATCCCAGGCTACGTTCGTCATGCCGAGTTCCTCGCCCTCGTAAATGAAGGGCGTGCCGCGCAGCGTGAAGAGGACGGCGGCGAGCGCCTTGGCCGCGAGCTTCTTGTCCGCGCCCTGGGGGAAGAAGTAGTTGACGGAGCGTGCGCGGTCGTGGTTCTCGAAGTAGATGGGAAACCAACCTTCCTTGGCGGTGGCGTGCTGGCTCGCCGTGAGCGCGCGCTTGAGCTTCGTGAGCGGCCACGGCTGCGCCTTGTGCCAGCATTCGCCGCCCTCGTAGGGCACGAGGACGTGGCTGAACTCGAAGAGCATGGAGAAGACGCCGTTCTCGCCGACCCACAGCGGCAGTTCCTCGGGCGTGACGCCGTTCGCCTCGCCGACGGTGAAGATGTCGTGCCCGTCGAAGACGCGTGCGCGGAACTCGTGCAGGAAGTCGAGGATGCCCGGCGTGTTCGCCGTCATATCGTGGACGCTCGTCATGCCGTCCGCCGCGTCCGGCTCGCCGTCCGTGAAGACGGCGGGCTTCTTGATGTAGGTGATGGCGTCGATGCGGAAGCCGCCGACGCCCTTTGCGAGCCAGAAGTTCGCGGCGGCGAAGAGCGCTTCCCTGACCTCGGGGTTTTCCCAGTTGAGATCGGGCTGCGCCTCGGCGAAGGTGTGCAGGTAGTATTGGCCGCGCTCCTCGCTGTACGTCCACGCGGAGCCGCCGAAGATGCCGCGCCAGTTCGTCGGGGCGCTGCCGTCCTCCTTCGCGTCGCGCCAGATATACCAGTCGCTCTTCGCGTTCGTGCGGCTCTTCTTCGACTCCAAGAACCACGGGTGCTGGTCGGAGGTGTGGTTGTAGACGAGATCCATGACGATGCGCATGCCGCGCTTCTTCGCTTCTGCGATCAGCTCTTCCATGTCGGCGAGCGTGCCGAAGTCGGGATGGATGCCGCAATAGTCGCTGATGTCGTAGCCGTTGTCGACCATGGGCGACGGGTAGACGGGCGTGAGCCAAAGCGCGCCCGCGCCGAGCGACTTCAGATAGTCGAGCTTTTCCGTGATGCCTCGAAGATCGCCCGTGCCCTTGCCGTGCGTGTCGTTGAAGCTCTTCGGATAAATCTGGTAGACGGCGGTGTTCTGCCACCAATGCGTTGCTTTCATGCGTTTTTCCTTTCCATTCAGCCCCCTGCCGTGCGGACAGGGGGCTGCGAGATTCGCCGTGCGTCAGAAGGTCAGGACGTCCGTCTTGCCGGCTTCTGCCGTCATGCCCGTATGCTTTTTCATCAGCGGGTATTCGCCCGAGTTCGTCACTGCCATGATGACCGTGTCCTGGTAGCCGGCTTCCTTGATCGTCGCGCGGTCGAACTTCACGAGCGGCGCACCCTGGCCGACCTTGTCGCCCGCACGGACGAGAAGCTCGAAGCCCTTGCCGCCGAGCTTCACCGTGTCGACGCCGATGTGGATGAGCATTTCCGCGCCGTTCGCGAGATGCAGTCCGACGGCGTGCAGCGAATCCTCCATGACCATAGTGACCTCGGCATCGGCGGGCGCGACGACGAGATTGCCCGTCGGCTCGATGGCGACGCCATCACCCATCATCTTTTGCGAGAACATTTCATCCTTGACCTCGCTCATGTCGATGACCTTGCCGTCGGCGACTGCCGTGAAGGAGAGGGATTTTTCCGTGCCGACGGCGAGCTCCGTCGCATCGGACGCAGGCGCTGCGAGAAGCGCCTCGAAGCGCTCGCGCACCTGCGGCACGGAGAGGCCGACGATGACCTGGAAAGCATGTCCGTTACGCACGAGGCCGTGTGCGCCCGCACGGGTGAAGACGGCGACCGGCTGCACGAGGTCGGGATCTTCTACCGTCACGCGCAGGCGCGTCGCGCAGTTCGTGACATCCTTGATGTTCGCAGGGCCGCCGAGCCCTTCGAGGAAGACCTTCGCCTTCACGTCGCGCTCGTCGAGCTTCATATCGGGGGCAGCACCTGCAGCGGCGCCCGCAGCGCCTGCCTGCTTCGCCTTGTAGTCGGCTTTCGTGAAGAGCTTGTCCTCGACATCGTCGTCCGTTCTGCCTGGCGTCTTGTAATCCTTGAAGCGGATGACAGCGCGGAAGACGAAGAAGTAGATGGCGGTGAAGCACAGGCCGATGCCGATCTGCGTGAGATATGTCGCATAATAGTATGAGAAAAGAGGAATCCAGTTCTGCACAAAGCAGTCGATGAGACCGCCGCCGAAGTTGCCCGAAAGCCCGATGGCGTAGAGCGTCGCCGAGAGCGTCGCCGAGAGGATCGCGTGCAGCAGATAAAGGAGAGGCGCGACGAAAAGGAAGGTGAATTCCAGAGGCTCGGTGATGCCGCAGAGCATCGCCGTGATCGTCGCAGGGATCAGGAGAGCCGCCGTCTTCTTGCGCTTTTCAGGCTTGGCGCAGGCGTAGATGGCGAGCGCCGCGCCCGGCAGGCCGAAGACCTTGCCGCTGCCGTGCAGCGCGAAGCCGCCCTCGGGGAAGAGGTCGCGGAGTGACTGCGCGCTCGTCATGAAGTCGTTGATGTGGCCGAGCCAGTAGGCTTGGATGCCGCCGTCGACGACCGCAGGGCCGAACATGAACGGCAGGTAGATGAAGTGATGGAGGCCGGCGGGCAGCAGGATCTTCTCCGAGAACGTGTACGCCCAGACGCCGACGATGCCGCTCGTCTTGAGGAAGAATTGGAACTGCTCGATCGCGTGCTGTACCATCGGCCAGACGCAGCAGAAGATGAGAGCCATCGGAATCATGACGGCGAAGCCGACGGCGACGACGAAAGCAGGGCCTTTGAAAATGCCAAGCCAGTCGGGGATGTTCGTGTCGTAGAAGTGGTTGTGCAGGTATGCCGTGCAGCACGCGATGAAGATTGCGCCGAGCATGCCCATGTCGAGCGTCTTGACGTTCGCGATCATGGCGAGTCCCGTGCCGGGACCTGCCGCCTGGCTGTAGTCGACGCCGAACGCGCTGCCGTGCAGCGTGAGGATGGCCGAGATGAAGTAGTTGAAGAGCATGTAGATGACGAAGGATTCCATGGCGCAGCGCGCAGGCTCCTTCTTCGCGAAGCCGATGGGGACGGCGATGGCGAAGAGAATCGGCATCTGTGCGAACACCGTCCACGCGCCCTGCTCGACGATGTACCAGAAATCGTACCATAGCGTGCCTTCGGCGGCGATTGCGCCGAGCAGCCCCGTGTTCTTGCAGACGATGGACACCGCCACCGTCAGACCGAAGAACGCGAACAGGATGACAGGCGTATACATCGCGCCGCCAAACCGCTGCATGTTCTGCATGAAGACGTCCTTGCTGAGTGACATGAGCTTACCTCCTCTGAAACACTGAAAACCTTTGTCTATTACGATAAAGGAAAATCGTTGAAAAAGCAAGCATTTTGCGCCATTCGGGAGGCATGTACAGAGGTTGCAAGGAGGTACATGCAGTGAAACTTGTTACAGAAGCCCCAAGAGGTCAAGCCAAAGGCGCAGACCGATTGGCTAGGCTTCTGTAAGGGCGGCGCACAATGTCCACGAAGTGGACGTTTGTGCGTGTAGTTTATAGAAGCCCTAAGAGGTCAAGCCAAAGGCGCAGACCGATTGGCTAGGCTTCTGTAAGGGCATTTTCCTGCTCGCTGCGGTAGAGACGGTAGTGGACGTAGAAGATCTCAAGCAGCAGGAAGTAGGCGAGCATGGACTTGAACGGCAGCCGCTCCTCGCTTTTGGGCAGGTTGAAGGCGGCGGGCACGACGTAGAGGTTCTCTGTCGAGCGGCTCGCGAGCGTGTTGTGCTGCATCTGCGTGATGGCGAGAAGCGGCACGCCCTTGAGGTTCAGTTTTTCCGAGAACTCCTTGACGCGCTCGGATTCGCCCGAAAGCGAGATGAAGACGAAGAGATCGTCCGGCCCTGCCGTTTGATAGACGGAATAGAACTCCTCGCGCCCTGCGATCTCGCAGATGAAGACATTGTCGTAGAGGAAGAGGCGCTTGAGCTCCTGCATGACGTTCGTCTGCACATAGCCCGACGCGTAGGCAAAGACGCGGTGCGCCTCGTGGACGAGGCGGCTCGCGCCGCGATAGTCGCGTGCCATGAGTTCGCGCCACGACTGGTCGTAGAATTGGCTCAGAGATGTCAGGATGTCGCGGTCGGGCTTTCCGCGCTCTTCGAGTTCCATCTTGAGCACCGCCTTCATCTCGCCGAAGCCCTCGAAGCCGATCTTCTGTGCGAAGCGCACGACGGAAGCGCTCGAAACGGCGCAGAGCCGCGCGAGGTCATGGATGGAGGCGCGGCAGGCCGTCTCCTTGTGGCTCTCGATGAAGCGCCAGATGCTCTTGTCGGCATCGCTGAGTTCGTTCAAGTGAAGATTGATGCGCTCAGGAAGCTGCATATTGTTCCGCTCCTTTCGTTGGTTTTTGTAAAAAGCTTTGTTTTAGTTAATCTTAACGTGTTTTCAGACGGCAGGCAAGTCACAATACAAAGATTCAGAGCATATTTCCCAGTATTTGTGAAGTGAATCAAATTGTTTGAAATTCATGAAAAATTACTAGACAAAGAAGGTAGGAGAATGGTATGATTTATGAGATTGAAAATAAAAGTCATTACCTGTTAGGGGTTAGTTAGGTATGACGAAAAGCAGGGACAGCAAGGATTTGCCAAGATACTCAGGGGAAATCGTCCCTATGAATGCACAAGGAGGAATCGTATTCAATGGTTGGTAAGGGGAAATCAAGAAGACGGCTCGCGCTTATGGTGGCGCTCGCCCTGTCCACTGGGGGGGGATGCTTGACCTCGGTGGACGGCGGCATGATCTGGGGGATGTCGACGGCCTATGCGGCGGAGCATACGTATACGCAGGAAGGCGGTACCATCAGCGGTCTTGAGGGTACGGACAAGACGCATTCGATGAACGACAACAAGATCACGCTTGGCACAGAAGGCGGTCCGACGGATAAGCCGCAGAATACCTACGGTGCGATTTCCGCCGGCGGGAAGAAGGATACTGCGGCGGATGTCAAGGGCAATATGCTGACGATTCACGGACTTCGCTCTGCCAACGCTGGCGGCGCCAGTTTCATCTACGGCGGTGTCAGTGGCACTGGCGCGGTCACGGGCAATAAGGTGATTTTCAACAACGGTTACAGTGCGGATGCCGTCATCGGCGGCTACAGCGCTTCTCTTACGAAGAGTGTGAGCAATAATACAGTAGAGGTCAAAGCCGGGAAAATCGAGGAAGACATTATCGGCGGCTGGTCGGACAAAGCAGCGAGCACGGGCGCGGTGTCGGGCAATAAGGTCACGATTACCGGCGGCACGCTTGGAAGCTATGGGGCAGGAATCATTTACGGTGCGCGTGTTACGGGCAACGGGTCAGTGACGGGTAACAGCGTCGAGTTCTCGAATGCGACCTCGAAGAAAGCCGTATATGGCGCGGCGGGTGACGATGCGGCAAGCACCGCGGCATCAAAGAGAATCACGTGACGATCAACAGTGGTACGCTCAGCAGCGACGTGTTCGGCGGCTATACGACAGGCAAGGGCGCAGTCACGGGAAACTCCGTTACGATCAAGGGCGGCAGTCTCGGGGATGAGGCTGCGGGCGGCGTTATTGGCAACTCCGCGAGCAGCGCAAATGCCTCCAGCAATACGCTTACGATCTCGGGCGGTGCGTTCACAAAGAGCGGCGGAACGAATGTTTTTGGTGCTTATAATGCAGGCAGCGGCAAAACTATCAACAACATTGTTAACCTCGGCGACGGCGAAAACGCCATGGCGTCGGGGTTCAATCTCACGGGCATAAAGATCTACGGCGGCAACAAGACGAATGATGTCACGGGCAACACGCTCAATGTCAATGCCTCAGGCATCGTAGTCAGGACGGCGCAGAACTTCGAGAAATACAACTTCAATCTCACGAAGGGAGTTGCGGCAGGTTCGACCATGCTCAAGGTGACGGACAGCGGTGGCTTCGGCTCTACGCCCAATGTCCAGTGGAGCAAGATCACGATGAATGCCGAGGGCTGGAATGCCGATACGACGAAGTATGGCCGCCTCGGCACGATGGAACTGCTGCGCACGGGAAGCGGCGCCGATCTGAAGATATTCAACACCGAGGCGCTTGATCGCAAAGCGACGAGCGGCGACTTCGAGTATCATATGTATACGGATGTGACAACGCCTCCGATGTCGTTCTTCGGATATAATATGGTGAACTATGTGCGTGCCGACATTGATCGCTTCCAGAACGCCGACGCAACGGCAGATAACGTCACAGGCACGGCGGCCTATGGCGGCTATTCGAGCCTTGGCAATACGACGACGAACAACAAGATCAAGATCACGAATACGAACAATACGAATCTGACCGTCTACGGCGGCTATACGGCGGGCGCAGGTGATTCGACGAACAACCATGTCACGATCACGGCGACGGGCAAGGTAAAGGCGGCGTACGGCGGCTATGCGACAGCGGCGAACAGCAAGGCAGAGGGCAACAGCGTCACAGTTGAGAGTGGCGGTTGGGTGGACAATACCTCATACGCTGGCTGGGCAAAAGGCGCTGTGAACCGCAATATCTTCACCGTCAAAGGGCATGCCGATTGGTCGGTCTATGGCAGTAAGCTCGATGGCAGCGGCAAGGCGGAAGGCAACGAAGTCCGTATCGAGGGCGGCACGGTGATGGGAGAGGCCGTTGGTGCGAAAGGGAATGCAGATTCAACCGTGACCGGCAACAAGGTTGTGGTTAAAGGCGGTACGGTTAAGAAAGATGTTGTCGGGGGGCAGACCGGGGGCGTCAATGGAAAGGCTACGGGGAATACCGTCACGATTGCGAACAGCACAGTTGAGGGCTTTGTGCAAGCTGGACGTACTGCGGACGGTGGAACTGTATCGGACAACCCAGTCAGCATTTTGGACAGTATAATTAAAAAAGGCATAATCGGCGGATCTGATTCCGCAAACGGTAACGTGACGGGAAATACCATCACCGTATCGGGTGCCAGTACTGTCGAAGGAGTGGTATACGGCGGCTATTCGGGGAAGTCCGGGATAGTGAAAGATAATAATGTTACCATTGCGGACGGCACGTTTCAAGAACCTGTTTACGGCGGCTATTCGGATAAATCCGGAACAGTGGCGGGCAACAAGGGCACGCTTACGGGCGGCACGTTCCAAGGTGTCATCTATGGTGGTGCGGGCGGTGACACTTCCGCCACAGGGACATTTACGGTAAATAATAATACTGTTACGATTGCGGGCGGCACGTTTAGCACCAATATTTATGGTGGATACTCGTGGAAAGCGGACGGTACGACGACGGGCAACACCGTCAATTTTGGCGACGATACGCACCGCGATCTCTCGGGTGCGACGCTCGCGGCGAGCAACATCTACGGCGGCAACAAAGCGGCGACGGGCAATACGCTCAATGTCAACGCCAAGGATGTCACGGCAAAGTCTGTCAATAACTTCGAGAACTATAAGTTCAAACTGAACGAGTCCTTCGGGAATGGCGATACGATGCTTTCTGTTGCGAACGCAGGAGATTTCGGAGGTACGGGCGTCGATTGGGGAAAGATTTCCGTTGACCGTTCGGGACTCTCTGCGGACTATGTTTCCAATGTTCACGGCGTATATCGTGTGACACTCCTCAAGAGTGCGATGACGAACGGTTTGCATTTCCAGAACTACGCCACCACGATTTACACTGCGACGGATACGCATGAGAGCGCCGTGCAGACTGATACGGACAGCGGTACAGCGACCTCCGTCTTTATGGAAATTAATCGTTTCAAGAATGGACGTGTAGCCTATGATGGTACGGGGGAAACTTACGCCAAGGCATGGGGGAACGAGATTTATGGCGGTCTTTCTCATGACGGACACACGACGACGGGCAATCAGCTGACGGTCAAGGCTCTGCGCGGTGCGGGCGACCCGAGCCATGTCTTTGGAGGCAAGAACGAGGGTACGACAGGCGATGTCACGCAGAATACGGTGAGTATCGAACTGGCGCACGACGCTGATAAGATCAAAGAGGTCTATGGCGGACAAGCGAACAATGAGGACGGCACGGGCAAGGTCGACGGAAATATTGTCAATATGAATAAGGGCACGGTCGATCTTCTCCATGCCGGCTATACGTTCGGCGATGGTGCAGTCACAAACAACACGGTCAACTTCTCTGGCGGCACGGCGAATGACTACGTCAGCGGCGGCTATATTGACAAAGAGGCAAGTGCGGCGGAGGTCAGTTACAACAAGGTTCTCTTTACGAACGGCACGGCGGGGCAGATTCGCGGCGGTGTGACGACTGGTTCGGGTGCGGCGAAGAAGAATGCAGTCGAGTTCAGCGCGGGCACGGCGGAGGAGGTTCGCGGCGCAGAGATCGAAGGAGGCACTGCCGAAGAAAACGAGGTCACGGTCAAAGGCGGCACGGTGAGCGGCGACGTTTACGGCGCATCCGCCACGGGAATGGGAACGGTCAGCAAGAATAAGGTTACGGTCACAGGTGGCACGATTGAGGGCAAGCTCTACGGCGGCTACGGCTATCATGCGACGGATAACGAGGTCACGATTTCGGGTGGTGCGCTCGCGGGAATAGGCACAGTGGTCTACGGTGGTTACATGAATGGCCCGGGCAGCAGCGCTTCGGGCAATGTCGTGAACCTTGGCGCAGACGACGGCACGTATACGGCAAACCTTAGCGGTGCGTTAATTTACGGTGACAACAGCACCGACAATGCTGTCCACAACAATGTGCTGAACGTGCGCGGCAAAGGCATCACGGTTCATAGCATCAAGAATTTCGATAAGTACAACTTTAAATTGAACAATAACATTGCGAGCGGGGATACGATGCTGACGCTGCGCAATGACGGCTTTGGCAGGGAGATCGACTTCGCGAACAATTTCAACGTGGATACGTCGAAACTGACGGGCAAGCCGACTGGCACCATCACCCTCGTGAAGAGCGAGACTGCAAATGCGCTGACGTTCAAAGATGGCTATGCGCCGCGCGACCTCGGCAGCACGGAGAACGCTGAATATTTCATCGGCACGGATACGGGGATGCGCACGGCTACCTCCGTTATCATGAACTACAACATCTTCAGGAACAATGCGTGGACGTATGACGGCACGAATCCGGCAACGGCGAATGAAGTTGCTGGTGGCATCTCCTATAAAGATGGGCATACGACCTATAACAACAAGATTACGGTGACGGGCGTTCCGTCGACGAACCTCAATTTCGTCTACGGCGGCAAGACCAACGGTGCGGCTGACTCAAAGGAAAACCAGGTCACAATTGAGAGCACGGGAACAGGCTCGATCGCCAATATCAACGGCGGCTTTACCGGTAAGGCGGACGGCGTTGCCTCGAAGAACCGCGTCCTTATCAAGGACGGCACGGTCACAAACGCGATCGGCGGCGCAGTCTCAGGTGCAAATGGATCGGCGACGGACAATGAAGTCACCGTTGAGGGCGGCACGGTCACAAACGTCATCGGCGGCGCCGGAAGCGCTGCTGTGGCGGGCAATATGTCGAACAATCGCATCACCATTACGGGCGGCACGGTCACGGGGCGGATCGTCGGCGGCGATTCGCGCGTTTTGACGAGCACGTCGAACAACAATACCATCACGCTTGGCGGCGGCACGCTCACGGGAGCGCAGGTCTGGGGCACGAGTTACGGAGGCACCGTCCTCGCCAACACAGACGCGAAGATCGCGGGCAATACGCTTAACGTTGAGGCGAAGGACGGCGTGACGCTCAAGAAGGTGCGCAACGTCGAGAAGTTCAACTTCCAGCTCGTGGACGATACGACGAAGACGGCGCCGCTGCTGACCTTGACGGAAGCGGGCGGTTTCGGCAAGGTCACTGCTGACAATTCGGACGTCAAGGTGAAATGGTCGAACGTGACGGTCGACATGTCGAAGGTCACGACGGAGAAGGACGCTGCAAAGATTCAGGGAAAGAACACCTATATCTTGATGCGGGCAGCCGATCCCACGCTGAAGTTCAGCGACTACGCTGCGCGCTACGATACATACGGCGGCGTCTATGAGACGAGGCTGCGCACGAACGCGGACGCCGATACGGCGAAGGAAGTGCTCTACGACGTCAACCGCTTCAAGGATGGCCGCATCACCTATACGGCAGAGTCGATGAGCGATGCGTTCGGCGGCTACTCAGCCTTTGGACATACGGCGAAAGGAAACAAGTTCACGCTCAAGGGAATCTCCGAGGGCAAGACGCTCCAGTACGTTTCGGGTGGACGCTCGGAGGGGACTGCGGGCGGTGCGGTCAAGAACACCGTGAACCTTTTGGGCACGGGTAAGGGAACGCTCGAAGAGGTATACGGCGGCTACGTCGGCAATGTAGCGAATGCGGCAGATGTGACGGAGAACACCGTTAACATCGCGGGCGGCACGGCAAAGAACGTCTACGGCGGCTACACGCGTGGCACGGGAAAGACGGTGAAGAACACCGTCAACATCGGCTATACGGACGAGGCGGGCGTGTTCCATGATGTCGCTGACGGCGCGAAAATCACGGGCACGATCTACGGCGGCAGCGGCAGCGACGCCACGGGTAATGTCCTGAATGTCAGTGGCAAGATCGCGGCTGGCAACATCAAGAACTTCGAGAGCGTCAAGTTCCATGTCAGAAACACGATGGCGAGCGGCACGACGCTCCTGACGCTCGACGGTGCGGCTGCGACTGAGGGGCTTGACTGGGCGAATGTCACGCTCGATGAATTCAAACCTGTGGTTAAGAGTTACGAAGCGTACCGCCTGACGCTCATGGCGAATGAACAGGGCATCGACTTCCGCAAGGGCGGTGTCGACACTTATGCGCCCATCGGCGCCAAGGGCGTGACCAAGGGCGATTACGAAGCCGCCCTCGATACGGACACACATGCAGCGCAGGCGAAGGCTGTCAACGCAGAAATCTATCGCTTCCATGGTAACACGGCGACATACGGCGAAGACGACGGCGCACACGATGCAGCATGGGGCGGGCGCTCCGTACTCGGCAACGATGCGACGGACAACACGCTGACGATCGCGGGTGGCACGCTCAAGGACGCCTACGGTGGCTGGTCGATGGGTAAGAAGGCCGACGGCACGTCGGGCAAGACCACGGGCAACACCGTGAACTTCACAGCCGGTACGGTCACGGGTACGATCTATGGCGGCAACAACGGCGCGGCGGGAAATACGCTGAACGTCACGGGAACACAGAGCGCGGGAGACATCAAGAATTTCGAGAAACTCCACTTTGACACGAGCATGGCGAAGGCCGGCGACACGATCTTGACGCTCAACGGCGGCAAGAAGACGACGGGGCTTGATTGGCAGAAGGTTGAAGCCGCAGGCCTTGACGAAGCCTCCCTTGCGACGCGCACGGGTGTGGCGCGTGAAGAACTGTTCTCGCTCATGGCGAATGACAAGGGGATTGACTTTGGCACGAGCTATGACAAGGCGAAGGAAAAGACCGTCGGCGACTACGAGTATGCGATCTCCAAGGAAATGGATGCGGCGAAGGGCGCAGCGGCGGAAAAGGTCGTCGTGCGCGGCTTCCGCTTCCAGAACAATGCGGATGCCGTCTATGAGACGGGCGACAACAAGGCGGCTTGGGGCGGACGCTCCATCATCGGCAACACCGTGCAGCGAAACAAGCTGACTGTCAAGGGCGGCACGCTGACGGAGGCGGCCTACGGCGGCCTGAGCGCCAAGGGCGCGGTCACGGGCAATACGCTCGTACTCGCTGGCGGCACGCTCAAAAATGCCTACGGCGGCTTTGTCGAGGGCGTGGGCGACGCCACGAAGAACACCGTCGAGGTGCAAAAGGACACGCAGGCGCAAATCTACGGCGGTCATGCCGCGCAGGGCGAAGCTTCGGGCAATATCCTCAACCTCGGTGCCGTCAACATCGGCGCGAATGTCTACGGCGGCTCGGGTAAGAAGACCGACGGCAACGTGATCAACCTCTTCGGCACGAAGATCAAGGGTACGGTCACGGGCGGCACGGCGGCGGACGGCAAGGCAAACGTCCTCGCCATCCGCGCCGCCGGCACGGAGATCGGCGACTTCAAGGGCATTCAGAACCTCAAGTTCTACCTGCCCGAAGGGGCGAAATCTTCCATGGCGACGATGCTGAGGCTCGGCGTCAAGGACAAGGACATCAAGGGTCTGAACGTTGACCTCAACCTCTCGGGCGCGGCCAAGACGCTCAAGCGCGAGGATGTCTTCAGTCTCATGAAGGTTGCTGAAGGCGGCACGTTGACGACGGACGAGAAGATCAAGGGCGAGGTCACGGGTACGCAGGGCGTATCGCTCGACTACAAGTTCCGCGTGCAGAAGAAGGGCGCGGATGAATTGATCGCCGCTGTCGAGAGTGTAAAGATGAAGGACGCGACGAAGTCCCTCGCGGAGACGAGGACGACGGCGACGGACGTCTTGGGCGGCGGCATGACGATGCTCGCCGATGCGGGCGTCTCCGCCGCTGTCCAAGCGGCAGCCTCCGCCAACGCCAACGCTCAGGTCGAGGCCGCTCCCATGGCGACAAACAAGGCGCCGAGTGCGAAGGCGGCATCTGCAGCAAATGTGCAGTCGGGCGCATACACGGCATGGGCGGCGCAGGGAGGCTCCTCCATGCGCATCCATTCGGGCTCCTACGTCGACACGCACGGCTACACGCTGAATGTCGGCTTCGCAAGAAAGCAGGATGGCAAGGACAGCACGCTGACCTTTGGGCCATTCGTCGAATACGGCAGGGCGAGCTACGACTCTTACCTTGAGGATGCGGCGGGCACGCACGGCAGCGGCAAGGTCAGCTACATCGGCGCAGGTGTCCTCGCAAGGCAGGATCTGAAGAGCGGCATCTACCTCGAAGGAAGCGTGCGCGGCGGACGCATCAAGAGCGACTACGAGGGCAACATTTCCGGCACGTCCACGAGCTACGACATCTCGAACCCCTATTATGCGATCCATCTGGGCATGGGGAAGGAGACGAAGCTCAAGGCGGGCGATGCGCTCGAAACGTACATCAAGTACTTCTTCTCGCATCAGAATGGCACGAGCGGCAAGCTCTCGACAGGCGAGGATTACGACTTCGATGCCGTCAACTCGCACCGCCTGCGACTCGGCGCTCGCTACACGCACGATATGGGCGAAGAAGGCAAATTCTACGCGGGTCTTGCATGGGAATACGAATTCAACGGCGAGGCGCGAGCCACCTATCAGGGCATGGCGACGCCAAGCCCGTCTCTCAAGGGAGGCAGCGCCATGCTCGAACTTGGCTATCGCTTCACACCGAAAAAGAGCCGCGTCAGCTACGACGTCAACTTCAGCGGTTGGCAGGGTAAGCGAGAAGGATTCTCTGGCAGTGTAGGAGTAAACTGGGCATTCTGATTTACAGGGTAAAGATGAATTGAGGAAGAAAAAAGGAACCGGATGCGAAGCCACAGGGCTTTGTATCCGGTTCCTTTGCATTCGCCGAGGTTATTTGTGCTCTTTCCCGCCGAATATTTCCTTTGTCGTGCCGCGAAGCCACTTCCAGTTCCAAGCGAGGTGAAAAATGACGCCGATGGTCAGGAGATATGAGACATAGATATGAATGTTCTTGTTGACGATCTTAGCGGGGCCGTTGGCAAAGACATGGAGATACATGAAAGTACCCGTCACAAGGCAGATGAGCATGCCGACAGCCAAGCTAAGAATCAGATAATAATTTTTTTTCATTGTTATTGCCTCCCAATGCAGACTGCTCCTTTAAGAGAAGGAATATCAAAATCATTTTAGCACAAAATCTTTTTTGTGTCATAAAAATACGGCAGTTTCTTCCAAAGTTTCGTCCAATTTTTCGGAATATGATTTTCCTATGATTTACCGTGCATAGAGAGAGGGAATTTGCACCGATTTTTCGCTTGACAGCCTGCAGAAAAGTCGCTATAATGACAATGCTTCGTCTTGTACGGGGCGTCCATGGGTAGGTGCCCGAGTGGTTAAAGGGAACAGACTGTAAATCTGTCATCTTCGGATTACGATGGTTCGAATCCATCCCTGCCCACCATCGGCGGCATAGCTCAGTTGGCTAGAGCATGCGGTTCATACCCGCAGTGTCCGGAGTTCAAATCTCTGTGCCGCCACCATGAAATGTAAAGCCCCCGCGCCGAAAGGTGCAGGGGCTTTTGTGATTCTTAGAACTCCACTTCAGGGACGGCGTTTGCGCCCTCCTTCGCTTGGAACTGAGGCTTCTTCGTCATGCCCATGAAACCGGCGAAGAATACGCCGGGGAAGGTCGAGATGCGCACGTTGTATTCGCGCACTGCCTCGTTGTAGTCGCGCCGCGCGACGGCGATGCGGTTCTCCGAGCCGGCCAGTTCGCGCATGAGTTCGAGGTACTGCGTGTTTGCCTTGAGATCGGGATATGCCTCGGCGATGGCGAAGAGGCGGCCGAGTGCGCCTGTGAGTTCGGCGTTCGCCGCATCCATCTGCTCGACGCCCTGCGCGCCTGCGAGTTTGGCGCGTGCATTGACGACCTCCTCAATGACAGCCTTCTCATGCACGTCATAGCCTTTGACCGTGTTGACGAGGTTTGGGATGAGGTCGCTGCGCCGCTGCATTTGATTCTCGACCTGTCCGTACGCTGCATCGACGCTGATCTCCGACTCTTTCAGCCCGTTATAGAGAGAGAAGACTCCGCCGAGGATGAAGATAATGACGACGATGACAGCGCCGAGCGCGATCAGTCCTTTGTTCATGTTGAAAACTCCTTTCTGTTTCTGCCGATTGGCTAGGCTTCTGTAAGGGCGGCGCACAATGTCCACAAAGTGGACGTTT